>ERZ1108168.461-NODE-461-length-31455-cov-7.389108_pt1 | contig 31455 bp, 27 predicted proteins | sample MGYA00403704_ERZ1108168 | MGnify/ENA primary metagenome ERZ1108168 (study PRJEB35170, sample SAMEA104062421) | human gut metagenome | biome: human gut; feature: human-associated habitat; material: faeces | place: Denmark | collected 2012-06-12 ...
TTACTTTTACTGCATTTGCCAAAGCATCGACACCTTTTTTCAATTGGTCACGGGCGTCAATATTGAATAATATTTCTTTTGCCATAATGATATTTACAATTTAATGATTGATTATTTACTACATTTATTAACCCAAAACAGCGAGAACATCGCTCTGACGCATGATAAGGTATTTAGTACCTTCGACTTCAAGTTCTGTTCCAGCATATTTACCATAAAGAACTGTATCGCCTACTTTCAATACCATTTCTTCATCTTTCGTACCGTGACCTACTGCCACAACTTCACCTTTCAAAGGTTTTTCTTTTGCTGTATCAGGAATAATGATACCGCCAATTGTTTTTTCTTCTGCAGGTGCAGGGAGTATAAGCACTCTGTCTGCTAATGGTTTAATGTTCATAGTTACTTTTTTGTTTTATATGTTATACATAATTATATTATTCGTCATCCTTTTGGAAGGACGAAAAACAAATTGCGAAAACTGTGCCAAAGCGAAAAGATATTGGAAAGATGTTGGTTTGGCAGACAAAGACTGACAAAATGACAAGAGAGGGCAAAATAAAATACATCCGTTATTATCTTTGTGTACCATAAATTTGCGATAATCTGCGTTTCTATGATACTATCATTTAATTAGAATACAATACTTATTACAGAATATACTGTATAGTTTCTAACTACTTACTACTAAATTCCAACTACTTTTTTCTACCTTTGCACGTCATTTTACGCAAACATTTTACTTATGAAAAAGAATCTACTACTTACAGTATGCCTTCTGGCAGCAATAAACGGATCGGCCCAGAAGAAAGATTTCAGTTATAAATTTTATGGTCAGATCCGTACAGACCTTTATTATAATAGCCGTGCCAATCAGGAAACAGTAGACGGGCTATTCTACATGTATCCGCTCGACGAAAGACTGGATGCAAATGGTAAAGACCTGAATGCGACTGCTAATGGAAGTTTTTATACCTTATACACCCGGCTTGGAGTGGATGTGACCGGTCCGAAACTCGGAAAAGCCAAAACATCAGCCAAAGTAGAAGTAGACTTCAGAGGTTCAGGAACAAGCTATTCCACTGTTCGCCTGAGACACGCCTATCTGAATCTGGACTGGGGGAAATCTGCTCTATTATTGGGACAGACCTGGCATCCCCTGTTTGGTGATGTCTCTCCGCAAATATTAAACTTATCGGTAGGAGCCCCTTTTCAGCCCTTCAGCCGTGCTCCGCAGATACGCTATCAATTCAAGAACAAGAACATGCAACTGACGGCAGCAGCTATCTGGCAGTCACAATATCTGTCGGTAGGACCGAATAATGTAAAGAGCCAGAATTATATTAAAAACAGTTGCGTACCGGAGATTTATGCCGGTATAGACTATAAAGCCAAGAACTGGCTGGCAGGCGTGGGCATTGAACTGTTATCTATCAAGCCAAGAACGGAAGCGACAGTACCCGTTGGTTCTGATAACGATTCTCAAGAGGTGATATCCCATACCTATAAAGTGGACGAACGTATCACTACCCTCTCCTACGAGGCACATGTGAGATACACCAATAAAAACTGGTTCATTGCAGCCAAAAGTGTACTTGGCAGCAACCTGACGCAAACTTCTATGTTAGGTGGTTACGGTGTTAAAGCAATAGACAAGCTGACCGATGAACAGGAGTATGCTTCTATTCTGAATTCCAGCTCATGGCTTAACGTAGTGTACGGTCAGAAGTGGAAACCGGGTATCTTCTTAGGATATACCAAAAATTTAGGAACAGGTGATGCCGTCACCAAACTTTACGGTACAGGAACCGATGTTGACCAGGTAGTAATGGCAGGAGCCGAACTTACTTACAATGTAGCCCACTGGAAATTCGGACTCGAATATACATTAAGTTCTGCCTGGTACGGTTCAATGGATGCCTCTAACGGAAAAATAAAAGATACCCATTCCGTCTGCAACAACCGTATTGTAGGAGTTGCCATGTTTATGTTTTAATACTAATTTATCCCGGCCATGAATAACAAAGTACTTGTTCTTATTTACACTTGTCTGTGCCTGTGCATAGGAAGTGCAACACACCTTAAAGCGCAAACGTTCAATTACAGTCAGCTGCAAGAGCATCCCCGCTTATTACTGAAACAAGGCGAAGAACAACGTATTCACAAAAGCCTCAGCGAAAGCGTCGAACTACAACGGGTGTATAATTACATGCTGGATGAATCCGACAAATTACTCATCCAACCCACACTGGTCTATAAGAAAGAGGGACGCCGCCTTTTAGCTGTATCCCGCGAAGCGCTAAGACGTATTTTCTACCTTTCGTTCGTCTACCGGATGACGAATGATGAAAAATACCGGTTGCGTGCCGAGCAGGAGATGATTGCCGTTTGCTCTTTCCAAGACTGGAATCCCTCTCACTTTCTGGATACGGGAGAGATGACGCTGGCTGTCTCTTTAGGTTATGACTGGCTTTATGATAAATTGCAGCCCGAAACAAAGAAACTGATTAAAGAATCGATTCTGAATAAAGGTTTTGCCCCATCCAAAGACCGCCAATACAACTCTTTCCTACGGACAGAGAATAACTGGAACCAGGTTTGCAACGCCGGTATGGTATACGGAGCACTCGCTATTATGGAGGATCATCGGGAAGAAGCAATCGAAATCATCGAACGGGCTATGTCTACCATCGGTATTTCGGTGAAAGGATATGCGCCGGACGGCAACTATCCGGAAGGATACAACTACTGGGGATACGGAACCACCTTTAATGTTTTCCTGATTGCTGCACTGGAATCTGCCTTAGGTTCCGATGGCGGATTGTGCAAGGTGGAAGGCTTCATGGAGTCCGCCCGCTATATGGAATATATGGCAGGAACTACCGGACTTGCCTTTAACTTCAGCGATGCACGCGAAACCATCCAGGCTTTACCGGCTACCTTCTGGTTCGCTGCCCGCCAGAAAGATCCTTCTTTGCTATGGAATGAGAAGATATTCTTATCACGTGCAGATACTCATTTCACAGCCGAAGAGACCCGTTTTCTGCCCATTATACTCATTTACGGTTCTCTTATTGACATGAAGGAAGTTACTCCCCCGACTGCAAAAATATGGGTAGGACATGGTAAAACTCCGGTAGCACTGGTACACACTTCCTGGAAAGAAGGTGAAGGATGTTATGTGGGTATCAAAGGCGGGACTGCCTCTACCAGCCATGCACATATGGATGCAGGCTCTTTTGTGTTCGAAGCTTTGGGAGTACGCTGGGCACAGGATTTGGGTATGCAGGAATATTATTCGCTGGAGAAAGAGAATGTACGTTTGTGGGATAGCAACCAGAACGGACAGCGCTGGGATATCTTCCGCTATAACAATTTTGTGCACAACACACTAACCGTAAACGGTAAGAAACACAATGTAACAGGTTTTGCCCCTATCACGAAAACCTATACGAAAGACGACAAGTTGGGAGCTACGGTAGACTTAACTTCGCTGTTTGAAGGCGATTTGAAAAAGGCTACGAGAGAGGTGGTTCTTATCAAGGAGAGTTATCTACAAATAACAGACCGGGTACAGGCAGCTGCAAACCCTGCCTCTGTCCGTTGGACACTGGTTACTTCCGCCACTCCGAAAATTTTGGACCCGCATACGATAGAGTTGACCAAAGAAGGTAAAAAGTTACATCTGATTATCGATAGTCCGGCCTCCGCTTCCTTCTCCATAGCCGATAATACACCGGTACAGAGTTATGATTCACCCAATCCCGGTTCGGTTCGTATTTTCTTTGATGCAGGGCTGAAAGCAGGACAAAAGGAAACATTAAAAGTACGGTGTATCCCGCACGGGGAAGTTCGGTAGGCGGTGGTTTATTGAAACGCAGATTGTCGCAAAGGAAAACAAAAATAAGAGAAAGAATAACCGAATTTTAATCTGCGATAATCTGCGTCCATCCGCGGTTCATCAGAGATTTAAAACTCTGTATTCTGTGTGCCCTCTGTGGTGAAACATATTATCAGAACAGGCTCTGTGTTATCTCCTGAGCATGGTATTTCTTCGTAGTGCCCATAAGCGAACTACCTATGTAAAACAAAAACATCAGGCTTGCAATCGTCATCAATGTACTAATCATGGCAAAGCGGCTTCTTTGTATCCATTCATTCTTATTCATATCAGTTACCTCCTATTATGGATTAATCCGGTAAAACATTCATGCTACAAAAGTAAAGTCCGGGTTTTACAATACGCTTACAAACCGGTAACATTTCCATTTTCAATGCCCCGCAGTACATATTACAATCATCTTTAACGAATATTAGTTTTTCAGCAAACAGTTCACTATCTTTGCAGCCCCTAACAACCCTAAAAAAACATTATGGCATTTACTAACAACGTTATGATCGTTCGCCACAAACTGCTGGCGGACCTCGTAAGACTCTGGAAGAAAGATGAATTAATTGACAAAATTGACCGGCTTCCCATTGAGCTTAGTCCCAAAAAATCGAAACCTCTGGGCCGTTGCTGCGTCCATAAGGAACGCGCTGTGTGGAAATACAAATGTCTCCCCTTGATGGGACTTGACATGACAGACGAGCATGACGAACTGACTAACCTTTCGGAATATGCCCGGCAAGCACTGGAAAGAGAAGAATGTACCAAAGAAAACATCTTCTGCGTGATAGACGAAGCCTGTTCGTCTTGTGTACAGATCAACTATGAGATAACCAATCTGTGCCGTGGATGCGTGGCACGCAGTTGCTACATGAACTGTCCTAAAGATGCGATCCGCTTCAAGAAAAACGGACAGGCGATGATTGACCACGACACTTGCGTCAGTTGCGGTATCTGCCATAGAAGCTGCCCGTATCATGCCATCGTTTACATCCCTGTCCCCTGCGAAGAAGCCTGTCCGGTGAAAGCCATCAGCAAAGACGCAAACGGTATTGAACACATCAACGAAGACAAATGTATCTATTGCGGAAAGTGTATGAACGCATGTCCGTTCGGTGCAATCTTCGAAGTATCACAGGCTTTTGACATCCTGCAACGTATCCGTAAAGGAGAGAAAATGGTAGCCATCGTAGCACCTTCCATCCTCGGACAGTTTAAGACAAGTATAGAACATGTATATGGTGCCTTCCGCGAAATTGGTTTCGCAGATGTGATAGAGGTGGCACAGGGTGCCATGGATACCACCAGCAACGAAGCCCACGAGTTACTGGAAAAACTGGAAGAAGGCCAGGCTTTTATGACCACTTCTTGCTGCCCGTCTTACATCGAACTGGTAGAGAAGCACATCCCGGAACTGAAACCGTATGTATCTACAACCGGATCGCCTATGTACTACGCTGCACGTATTGCGAAAGCAAAACATCCGGATGCCCGGATCGTATTCGTTGGCCCTTGTGTAGCCAAGCGCAAAGAGATACGCCGGGACGAAGCTGTGGACTTTATCCTTACATTTGAGGAGATAGGTTCCATTCTCGACGGAATGGACATTCAGCTGGAACAGACACAGCCGTTCTCTTTGGTATATACCTCTGTCCGCGAAGCACACGGTTTTGCCCAGGCAGGCGGTGTGATGGGAGCTGTCAAAGCCTATCTGAAAGAAGAAGCTGATAAAATAAACGCGCTTCAGGTATCGGACATCAATAAGAAAAACATAGCACTGCTGCGTGCTTGCGCCAAAACGGGCAAGGCAGCAGGACAGTTCATCGAAGTTATGGCTTGCGAAGGAGGATGTATCACCGGACCAAGCACACACAACGATATTGTTTCCGGCCGCCGACAGTTAGTACAGGATTTGCTCAAACGAAAAGAAACCTATGAAAATAGGAGTTGACAGACTCAGACAAGAACATAGCCTCCCACCGGAAGGCTACAAAGCGCTTCTGACGTGCCGGGATGCAGACGTCCTTTCGTATCTGCACGCCCAGGCCCGTGAAGTGACGCTGGCAAATTTCGGAAACAACATCTACATCCGGGGGCTGATTGAAATAAGCAACTGCTGCCGGAACAACTGCTACTACTGTGGCATACGAAAAGGAAACATACAGGTGGAACGCTACCGGCTTAGCCGGGAAACGATTCTCGACTGTTGCCGACAGGGATATAAACTCGGATTCCGTACCTTTGTGCTGCAAGGAGGTGAAGATGCGGCACAATCTTCCGACTGGATCGAGGGGACTGTGGCGGCCATCAGAGGGGAATTTCCGGATTGTGCCATCACGCTGTCTTTGGGGGAGAAATCACGCGAGGAGTATGAACGCTTCTTCCGTGCCGGGGCCAATCGTTATCTGTTGCGTCACGAAACCTACAATGAAGAACATTACCGCCAATTGCATCCGGCAGAAATGCGGCAGGATACCCGCCTGCAATGCCTGCAATGGCTAAAGGAGATAGGCTATCAGACGGGAACGGGCATCATGGTGGGAAGCCCCGGACAGACAACAGAACATCTCATTGAAGATATTCGGTTCATAGAGCGTTTCAGTCCGCAGATGATCGGTATCGGTCCTTTTATTCCGCATCCCAATACCCCTTTTGCCGGGTCGCCTTCGGGAAGTGTAGAACAAACGTTACGACTGCTGTCTATCTTCCGGCTGATGCATCCGCAAGCACTTATCCCCGCGACAACGGCACTCGCCACCCTCGCCGCCGACGGACGCGAACGGGGAATATTGGCAGGAGCCAATGTAGTGATGCCCAACCTTTCTCCACAGGAAGTAAGGGGAAAGTACGAACTATATAACAAGTACTTTCCGCACGGGGAAGATCCCTTCGGAACGCTTCCCACACTAAAAGGATACACGGCAATTCCCGCACGCGGAGATGCAGTGCTTCCCACACGAGGAGGTTCGCCAGGCGATGAGTACTAAGAGATAATTAAAAAAAGAGAATGTATGTATAAGCTCAATTCACTGAAAGCAGAAGAGTTCATTGACCACCAGGAGGTTCTGGATACGCTGGAATATGTCCGTACCCACAAAAGCAACCGCGCCCTTATCGAGCAGCTCATCGAGAAAGCCGCCCAATGCAAAGGACTCACTCACCGCGAGGCAGCCTTGCTATTAGAGTGCGACCAGCCGGAACTGACAGACCGCATCTTCCACCTCGCCAAAGAAATCAAACAGAAGTTCTACGGCAACCGCATTGTTATGTTTGCACCGCTTTATCTCTCCAACTATTGCGTCAACGGTTGTACCTACTGCCCCTATCACCTGAAGAATAAAACCATTGCCCGCAAGAAGCTCACACAGGAAGAGATCCGCCGGGAAGTAATCGCCTTACAGGACATGGGGCACAAACGCCTTGCACTGGAAGCCGGAGAACATCCGCTTCTCAACCCGATTGAGTACATTCTTGAATCCATCGACACCATCTATAGCATCAAACACAGGAACGGGGCAATCCGCCGGGTAAACGTGAATATTGCAGCTACAACAGTAGAGAACTATACCCGACTGAGGGATGCAGGAATCGGCACTTATATCCTCTTTCAGGAAACCTATCACAAGGAAAATTACGAGCTCCTCCACCCCACCGGCCCCAAAAGTAACTATGCCTGGCATACCGAAGCAATGGACCGCGCCATGCAGGGAGGTATTGATGATGTAGGTATCGGAGTACTCTTCGGCCTGAATACATTCCGATATGACTTTGTCGGTCTGCTGATGCATGCAGAACACCTTGAAGCCACTTTCGGAGTAGGGCCACATACGATTAGCGTACCACGCATCTGTCCGGCGGACGATATTGATACAGCAGACTTTCCCAACTCCATATCGGATGAGATTTTCCGCCGCATCGTGGCAGTGATCCGCATTGCCGTGCCGTATACAGGGATGATCATTTCTACCCGCGAATCGCAGGAATCGCGCCGGCAAGTGCTTGATATCGGTATATCACAGATCAGCGGAGGTTCGCGAACCAGCGTAGGCGGTTATGCCGAACCGGAACCATTATCGGAAAACTCTGCTCAGTTTGACCTGAGCGATACACGTACGCTGGACGAAATTGTGGGTTGGCTACTCGATATGGGGTACATCCCCAGCTTCTGTACCGCCTGCTACCGGGCAGGCAGAACGGGCGACCGGTTCATGTCACTCGTCAAATCCGGGCAGATAGCTAATTGCTGCGCTCCGAATGCACTGGTTACCCTGAAAGAATATCTGGAAGATTACGCCTCACCCGCCACACGTGCCAAAGGAGAAGAACTGATCATACGGGAAGCCGGAAAAATCCCTAACCCGAAGATAAAAGAAATAGCCCTGAGAAACCTGAAAGAAATAGCTGGAGGGAAAAGGGACTTCCGTTTTTAATGGAAAGTTGAAAATTGAAAATTGAAAGTTACTATGCAGCGTGATAGCGTAGCCCATTTTCAATTTTCAACTTTCAATTTTCAACTAATTAAGTGCAGCCATTTTCAATTTTCAACTTTCAATTTTCAATTAAACAACATGACTCCCAATTCCAACCGCCTCCATATCGCCCTCTTCGGAAGGCGAAACAGTGGTAAATCTTCCCTTATCAATGCTTTGACGGGACAAGATGTAGCACTGGTTTCCGATACTCCGGGAACAACGACCGATCCTGTGCTCAAAGCAATGGAAATTCAGGGCGTCGGCCCTTGCCTTTTTATCGACACTCCGGGATATGACGATGAAGGTGAACTGGGCGAAATGCGGATAACCCGCACCCTGAAAGCAGCCGAAAAAACAGACATTGCCATCCTGCTCTGCCATCGGGATATGGACAAAGAGCTTCAATGGATACAACAGTTGAAAGAGAAGAATATCCCGGTAATCTTGCTGCTCAATAAAGCAGATATTCTGGAAGATGCAGCGTCCATAGCCTCAGCCATAGAGAATAAGACCGGAGAATCTCCCCTCATCGTCAGTGCAAACACCCGGCAAGGTATGGAAGACATTCGCCGGGCTATCATCCGGCGTCTACCCGAAGACTTCGATGCACAAAGCATCACAGGAAAGCTTGTTTCGGCAGGTGACCTCGTTTTACTTGTCATGCCGCAGGATATACAGGCACCGAAAGGGCGGCTCATTCTTCCACAGGCACAGACCCTGCGGGAACTGCTGGATAAGAAATGCATCGCCGTGAGTTGTACTACCGACCAGATGGAGGTTACTCTTCGGGCTCTCTCCCGCCCTCCAAAGTTGATAATTACCGACTCACAAGTCTTCAAAACCGTATATGAACGGAAACCGGCAGAAAGCAAACTGACTTCCTTCTCTGTGCTCTTTGCCGCTTATAAAGGAGATATCGGCTACTACACCGCCAGTGCAGCCACTATAGGTACGCTAAAAGAAACCTCCCGTGTACTGATAGCCGAAGCCTGTACGCACGCTCCCCTGTCGGAAGATATCGGCCGGGTGAAACTCCCTCGTATGCTCCGCCAGAAAATAGGCGAAGGATTGCAGATAGACATCGTATCGGGCAATGATTTCCCGGCCAATCTGGAGAAGTACGACCTTATCATCCAATGTGGCGCTTGTATGTTCAACCGGAAATATGTACTCAGCCGGATCGCACAGGCCAAAGAACAGAAAGTACCTATGACAAACTATGGAATAGCCATCGCCTGGCTAAGCGGAATACTTGACAAAATAGAATTCTGAAAAGCATAAAAAAACTCCCCGGTGCTGCGCCATTTACGCGGCACCGGGGAGGATATCTCTCGGCTCCGGGGAGGAGATGGTTCGGCTCCGGGGAGCAAGGTCCTCGGCTCCGGGGAGCGAAAAGCCTATTTCAAAAGGGTTTCAATCAGCTCTTCTGCCGAAACAAGGTGCTGTTCTCCCGTTTCCATATTTTTCAACATCGCTTTGCCTTCATTCATCTCATTCTCGCCTACAATAGCTACAAACGGGATGTTCTTCGCATTGGCATAGCTCATCTGTTTCTTCATCTTTGCAGCATCCGGAAAAATCTCTGCACGGATACCGGCCGCACGAGCCTTCGCCAGAATACCGATTGAAAAAGCTGCTTCTTTCTCTCCGAAATTAATAAAGAGCAATTGCGTACCATTTACAGCTTCTTTCGGATAAAGTTCCAGCTGATTGAGTACATCAAAGATACGGTCGGCACCGAAAGAGATACCTCCCCCCGATACCCCTGCCATACCGAATACACCTGTCAGATTATCGTAGCGTCCACCACCGGTAATGCTACCAATCTGTACATCCAGTGCTTTCACTTCAAAAATAGCTCCTGTATAATAATTCAAGCCGCGTGCCAGCGTAAGGTCTAATTCAATCTCATTCTTCAGCCCCATAGCTGTAAGCGTATTCAAGATAAACTCGCTCTCTTCTACTCCCTTGATTCCGATTTCGCTGTCGGCAAGTACGGTTTTCAAAGTAGCTAACTTCTCTGCATTCGTTCCGCTCAACAAGATAATAGGCTGTAACTTGGCAATCGCCTCTTCACTGATTCCTTTATCAGCTAACTCTCTGTTCACATTTTCCAGCCCGATCTTATCAAGCTTATCAATAGCCACCGTAATATCTACAATCTTGTCTGCTTCACCGATAATCTCGGCAATACCGGTCAGGATCTTACGGTTGTTGATCTTAATGCAGACACGGATACCAAAACGGGTGAACACCGTATCTACAATCTGCATCAGCTCTACTTCGTTCAGTAATGAATCACTACCTACCACATCGGCATCGCACTGATAAAACTCGCGGTAACGCCCTTTCTGAGGACGATCCGCACGCCACACGGGTTGAATCTGGTAACGCTTGAAAGGAAAAGTGATTTCATCACGGTGCATCACCACATAGCGGGCAAACGGAACTGTGAGGTCATAACGCAATCCTTTTTCACAAAACTTACTTGCCAGCTTTGCTGCATTACGGCTCAGTAATTCTTCATCAGTGATGCCGGAGAAGTAATCTCCCGAATTCTGTATCTTAAACAAAAGTTTATCGCCTTCATCGCCATACTTTCCCATCAGGGTAGAAAGCATTTCCATAGACGGAGTTTCTATCTGCTGGAATCCATAAAGATGATAAACATCGCGGATGGTATTGAATATGTAGTTACGCTTCGCCATCTCAACGGGCGAAAAATCACGTGTTCCTTTCGGTATACTTGGTTTTGCTGCCATAAATCTAACTGTTTTATTTATCGAACTGCAAAGTTATAGGAAATTATTGATTATTCATGGGAATCTGGGGTTAATCTCACTCGTATCTATATTTCACCACAGAGGACACAAAGGGCACGGAGTTTATTATCCATATAAAACGCAGATTAACGCAAAGGAAAACAAATATAAGACAAGGAATAACAATATCTTAATCTGCGATAACCTGTGTTAATCTGCGTTTCAATAAAATAAAACTCTGTGCTCTCTGTGTCCTCTGTGGTGAACAACAGAAGCAGCTTAATCTCTTCTGCCGAGGAATATCATAATATAATAAATCAACGTAGCCAAAGAACTGAGTGCAGCTACCACATACGTATAAGCAGCCGAACGAAGCGCATCCTCTGCCTGTGCATGATTACGTGAATTCGTGATGCCCGAAGCGCTCAACCATACCAATGCACGCTTACTTGCATTGATCTCCACCGGAAGAGTGACAAAACTGAACAGAGTTGTCATAGCAAACAGGATAATACCTGCCAGCAACAACTGAGGGAACGAATTCAACAACAAGATACCTGCCAGCAACAACCAGGTCATCCATTGAGAAGCAAAGCTCACTACAGGAACCAGTTTGCTACGCATCGTCAGCGGAGCATAAGCCTGCGCATGCTGAAGAGCGTGTCCGCATTCATGAGCAGCTACGGCAGCAGCCATAATACTGTTACTTTCATATACACCTTCACTCAGGTTCACTGTCTTATTGGCAGGATTATAGTGGTCAGTCAATTGTCCGGGAGTATGAGTCACCTTGACGTCATAGATTCCATTATCATTCAACATCTTAATAGCCACGTCGCGTCCTGTCATTCCATTTCCGGTAGGTATCTTAGAATATTTCTTGAACTTGTTCTGCAAGTTCATCTGTACCAACCAGCTTACTACGGCAATTCCGATAAATAATACCCAATACGATATCATATACTTTCTTTAATTAAAATGAATACTACAAACATCTGTACAAATAGCTTGCCAAAAATAAAGGGAAACTTTGTATATCACAATAGTTTCCCTCCTGTTTTATGAAGAATTATCTAAAAATGCGTTTATTCTTCCGTATATCTTTCAATAGTCTGTTCTCTGTCCGGACCTACTGAAACAATCTTAATCTCTACATCCAACTGTTCTTCAAGGAAAGAGAGATAAGCATTGAATTCTTCGGGGAATTCATCTTCACTCTGCATCTTCGTCATGTCAACCTGCCATCCCGGAAGTTCGGCATATACAGGCTCTACATTTTCATTGATATCATAAGGGAAATAATCTATCTCCTCACCATTCACTTTATAAGCAACGCAAGCCTTGATCGTCTCAAATGTATCAAGTACGTCACTCTTCATCATAATGAGCTTAGTAACTCCGTTGATCATTACAGAATATTTCAACGCTACCAGGTCAATCCATCCGCAACGGCGTTTACGACCCGTCACCGAACCAAACTCATGTCCTAATGTACAGATCTTATCGCCTGTTTCATCAAACAACTCGGTAGGGAACGGACCTGAACCAACACGTGTACAATAAGCCTTGAAGATACCATATACCTCACCAATACGGTTAGGAGCTACTCCCAAACCGGTACAAGCACCGGCACAAACCGTATTTGAAGAAGTTACAAACGGATAAGAACCGAAGTCGATATCAAGCATTGTTCCCTGTGCACCTTCACAAAGAACACTCTTACCCGACCTCAGCAAGTTGTTTACTTCATGTTCACTGTCTACCAGATGGAACTGCTTCAGGTATTCAATACCTTCCATCCATGCTTTTTCAATCTCTGTCAGATCATATGTATAATTCAGTCCTTTCAGGATTTGTTCGTGGCGAGCTTTGGCAGCAGCATATTTCTGGTCGAAATTATCAAGGATATCACCTACACGAACACCGTTACGGCTCACCTTATCAGTATAAGTCGGGCCGATACCTTTTCCGGTAGTACCTACTTTAGCATCCCCCTTAGCAGCTTCATAAGCGGCATCGAGAATACGGTGTGTAGGCAAAATGAGATGCGCTTTCTTTGAAATGTGCAGCCTGTCTTTTAAGTTGTGTCCCGATGCTTCAAGTGATTCAGCCTCTGCTTTAAACAAAGCCGGATCCAACACAACACCATTGCCGATGATATTTACCTTATCTCCCTGAAAAATACCGGAAGGAATGGAACGGAGCACATATTTTTGTCCTTCGAACTCAAGTGTATGACCGGCATTCGGGCCACCCTGGAAACGTGCTACCACGTCGTATCTCGGAGTTAATACGTCGACTACTTTACCTTTACCTTCATCGCCCCATTGTAATCCTAATAGTACATCTACTTTCATCTTTCTTTTTTATTGTTGTTACTTACTTTTTTCCGTTTATTGGCACGGTCACACTTACTGCAAACCCCATAAATATACAAGGAGTAATGTGAAAGCTGAAACCGGCTTAACCTGGTATTCTCAATAGCATTTTGCAGCGCTTCATTCTGAAACTCTGTAACTTTGCCACATTGCGTGCAAATCTGGTGATGATGCGTCTCGCGATTGTATGATTTCTCGTATTGGGAAGAAGTTCCGAACTGATGCTTGATAATCAGCCGGGCATTAATAAGCAGAATGATGGTATTATAAAGTGTCGCACGACTTACACGAAAATTCTCCTGGTTCATCATCTGCGAATAGAGCATATCTATGTCAAAATGTCCATCTATGGAATATATAGTGTCAAGTATGGCATAACGTTCGGGGGTCTTACGATGCCCGTTCGCATTAAGATATTCTGTAAATATCTGTCTTACCGTATCTTTTACGTTCTGAGTTTCCATATCGGCACGAAATTAGCGCCAACAAAGTTAAGCCTTTTTTGCGGAAAGCAAAAATAATATGAGAAATAATGTACCAATTAATAATGTGTCAATGTGCTAATATGCCAATATGCCAATTAATAATGTGCCAATATGATAATATGCCAATATGCCAATTAAAGAATGCGTCAATGTGTCAATGTACCAATTAAATAATGTGCCAATATGCCAATTAAATAATATGCCAATATACCCATATACTGTGCTATCATGCTGCACAGTAATTGGTACATTGGCACATTAGCATATTGGCACATTATTTAATTATTCTGCCTCTTCCGCCACCACATTGTATAATACTTGCTCAGCCTCTACAGTAGAGTCTTTCATACTTTCTACCATGCGACATACCTGGAAAGCATGCTCCTCGCTATGTTGCATATATTTGCGGATAGCAAGCAAAGCGGCATTGCGTACGTGATAAGTACCGGATAGCACTGCACAAATTGCCTGATCAAGAAACTCCCCTGCCGGACGTTCGGCCATATCTCCCTTCTTCACCAATAAACGGGCAATAGTAAGGAAGCCACAAACCTGTGCATACTCCTCTTCCGAAGCTATCCAATGGAAAGACTTGGCAGGAGCATAAGGCAGATTTTGAAAAAGGTTCATACAGGTAAGTTCTGCCACTTCGATATTCGGCATATTCTCTACCCAGATATCGGCTATCTCCGGAAAGAAAGTATCTACCGGCTGTAAGATGCCTGCCAGAATTTTACATTCACGAATGTCCTCTTTCCACAATGCCTGCGCCAGATCATGATTCTTTTCATAAGCAGCAGCAATACTTTTGATGCGGGGCAATTCCACCCCGAAATTGAGCTTATAATTCAGCCCCTTCTCACGCATACTTTGAGACACAACCCCGTTCATAGAGAGCCGGAGCTGTGTCTTTATATCTTTTAATTGTTCTTTTATATCCATTCAGATCAGTTATTTACTGAAGGCAGCGGAGAGTAATCTTTACTATAGCGTAACATTTGCTCTGCATAACCTTCATCATATGATACCTTCACATCAGTAATCGTTCCGTTTGCATCAGTAACTGCCTCATATTTAGGATTAACAAACCCTTTATATGGAGCCAGATTCAGTTTCTTATAGCGTTCAAGAACTTCGGCATGAAGCACAGGATCTACCTTCACTGCATAATCTTCAACCAATGCACGGGCAGCAGCAAAGTCACCGGTAGATTTAATACGCTGTATCTCAGCAAGCAATTCACCGAAAAGCTGGCGTACCTTCTCATAGTCGTTCACAACAACATATGTTTTCCCGTCCTTCTTCACCAGTTCTACTACCTTATCGGCAGCCCCTTTCTCAAACACCCATCGGGCAATGAGCTGTCTGTTACGCATATGTGCCTCTTCCACCGTATTGCCCGGCTGAATACGCACGAGTTGGGTCATCAGACCATTCATCAGATACGTATAGTATTGTGCTTTATAGGCCTCGTCACTGGAAAGTAGACCAAGCTCAACCAACTTCGGATCAGCCACATAATATAAACCGAACAAATCGGCACGTGCTTCTTCAATAGTGGAGCCATAAGCTTTTAATGCATCAGGATCTACTCCCGGAAGCAACTTACCCGAACCATGTCCCAAGCATTCATGCAGGTCGGTATGTAATTCGTCCGTCAGGTCAGAATACTGATCAATCAGCTCCCGCTCAGCATCACTATACACAAACTCTTCATTAAAACCATTGCCATGGGCAGCCTTATTATAAGCATCGGTAATATTACCAATAGTCACAGACTTTGAACCGTGATGAGCACGAATCCAGTTAGCATTCGGCAGATTAATACCAATAGCTGTTGCAGGATAAAGATCCCCCGCCAAAATAGCAGCAGTAATTACCTTCGCTGATACACCCTTCACTTCACTCTTTTTAAACTGTGCCTCCACTGGAGAGTGGTCCTCAAACCATTGCGCATTACTACTGATAATTTCAGTACGCTGTGTAGCCACCAGATCTTTAAAGTTAACCAAAGACTCCCAGCTCGCCTTCATTCCAAGCGGATCACCATAACTTTCTGTGAACCCATTTACCACATCGATACGGGAATTCAAATCCTTCACCCACAAAATGGCATATTCATCAAAGGTCTTTAAATCACCGGTCTCATAAAACTCAATCAGCTTGCTGATAGCAGCTTTCTGAGCATCATCTTCGGCTACCCCTTCAGCTTTCTTCAACCAATAGACAATCTTTTCAAGTGCCTGCGTATAAAGTCCGCCTACTTTCCACACTTTCTCCTGAATCTTACCATTCTCCTTTACCAAACGGCTATTCAAACCATAAGAAACCGGAGTCTCATCTTTCGGATCTTTCATCTTAGCGTAGAACGCTTCAGCTTCAGCCTGTGTCACTCCATCATAATAGTTGCAGGCAGAAGTCAACACAAGATCTTCCCCATCAGCCTGATTGACCCGTTTGGGCATAATAGTGGGATCAAAAATCACCGGAAAGATCTCTTCGCACAGCTGCTCTGCAGTTTGCCCTTCAGCCAACGGAAGCAGTGCCGGATCTACATCCAACACAGCCTGTTTGAGAAAATCCTGAGAGAATCTGGGTACGAACTTCTCAGACCCGTAATGATGATGAATACCGTTAGAGAACCACACCCGTTTAAGGTAAGTCTCCATATTCTTAAAATCGATACTATTTTTATCACCTTTATAATTAGTATATATAACTTCAAGCATCCGGCGGATACGAAGATTATATTTCCCATTCTGATCAAAAAGGATGTCTCGTCCTTCAAGAGCAGCCTCAGTAAGATAATAAACTAACTCTTTCTGTTTAAGCGACAGGTCCTCAAATCCCGGAACCCGGTAACGCAATATCTGTAAATCAGCAAATTGTTCCACTGTATAATCAAATTTATCTGCCTGGGCAGTTGTTTTTTTAGTCCCGCTACACCCTGTCAACAAAACAGCAGCAGTAGCAACTGAAATAATAAGATGATTTTTCATAAGTAGTATATAAGAGTTATAAGTTATAAAGTTATGAGTTATAGAGTTATGGAATATGAGTTATGCGAACTATCAATTCATAATTCATAAATCCCTCACCCCATCTTCTAAAAACATGAAAAGGAAGTATCCCGAAACTTTTCGTCCGGAATATTTCCTTTTTTTATTCAACTAAAGAAATACGTGATTACTTTTTGCTATTCTCAACGTGTTCTTTACGGTAACCATTAGGAGTCTTGCCTACATTCTTGTAGAAAGCAGCATAGAAAGATTGACGATTGGCAAAACCAACCATTGCACTGATTTCTTCTACATTCTTATCGGCATATCTCTTATCAGTCAAAAGATGAAGAGCATCCTTCACTCTATACTCATTCAAAAGGCAAGAATAATTCTGTCCGAAACGAGAATTAACGACTGCGGATAAATAACGCGTATTCGTCTTCAACTCTTTGGCCAGATCTTTTGCTGAATAATCCGGGTCTCTGTACTTCTTTTGAACGACAACGATATTCAAAATCTTGTCATACAACTCATCTGCTAGTTCCGGTCTTATTAAAGAACGGTAAGCAGCTTTTTTCTCCTTCTTCTCCCTCAGATTGTAAGGGCGCTTTTTAGGAGCCTCTTCCTGTTTTTTGTTTTCTAAATCACTCATTGAATTAACTGGTTAGGGTTTGTTTTTAATTATTGCTACAATGCAGTAACATTATTATGTTACAAATTTCATACATTATTTTCACATACACAAATTTTGCGTATATATTTTTTATAGCAAAGTAGTTAAAAACGTCAAAATAGGGGAGAAGAAACGCCATAATAAGAAACTTTAACTTTTTAGCATCCCGTTTTCGTCCACGGAGAGAGTTTATTTCCCCCATCTTGTAGATACGTATTATGATAGATAAAAGAAAATAGTACCTTTGCAAAAAGTCTCAATATACGAACCATGATCCAAACGCTGAAAACCTACTTTGGTTATGAAAGTTTCCGCCCTTTACAAGAAGAAATTATCCGGAATCTGCTGAACCGGAAAGACGGTCTGGTATTAATGCCCACCGGAGGTGGAAAATCCATCTGCTACCAACTCCCGGCTGTGCTTTGCGAAGGAACTGCTGTAGTTGTGTCACCACTCATATCACTAATGAAAGATCAGGTAGAAGCACTCCGCGCCAACGGAATAGCTGCCGGAGCCTTGAACAGTAGCAATAATGAAACTGAGAATGCCAATCTGCGCCGTGCCTGTATAGAAGGAAAGCTAAAACTCTTATATATATCTCCCGAAAAACTGATCACAGAAGCAGACTACCTGTTACGTGATATGAACCTTTCTCTCTTTGCCATTGACGAAGCACACTGCATTTCACAATGGGGACATGATTTCCGTCCGGAATACGCTCAAATGGGAATATTACACCAGATGTTTCCCCAGATACCCATCATCGCACTGACGGCAACAGCGGATAAAATTACCCGTGAAGATATCATCCGCCAACTACATCTGACCGACCCTAAAGTATTCATTTCTTCTTTCGACCGGCCTAATCTCAGCCTCACTGTAAAGCGTGGTTATCAGCAAAAAGAAAAGAGTAAAGCGATACTGGAATTTATTGACCGCCACGCTGGCGAAAGCGGTATTATCTACTGCATGAGTCGCAGTAAAACGGAAACTGTAGCACAGATGTTACAAAAACACGGAATACACTGTGGAGTCTATCACGCCGGGCTTTCAGCATATCAGCGAGACAATACACAAGACGATTTTATCAATGACCGCATCCAGGTAGTATGTGCCACAATCGCCTTCGGAATGGGTATTGACAAGTCAAATGTCCGTTGGGTGATTCATTATAATCTTCCCAAAAGCATCGAGAGCTTTTATCAGGAAATAGGTCGTGCAGGAAGAGACGGAATGCCAAGCGATACAGTCTTATTCTATTCGTTAGGGGATTTAATTCTACTGACAAAGTTTGCCACCGAAAGTAACCAGCAAACCATCAATCTTGAGAAGCTGCAACGTATGCAGCAATATGCCGAAGCAGACATTTGCCGCAGGCGTATCTTACTAAGTTATTTCGGAGAAAAATCGGAGAAAGATTGTGGTAATTGTGATGTTTGCAGAAACCCTCCGGAACGTTTTGACGGAACTATTATCGTACAAAAAGCATTAAGTGCAATTGCGCGTACCGGGCAGCAAATAGGTACAAGCATGTTAATTGACATTTTACGCGGATCTTTCTCTGCTGAATTAACAGAAAAAGGATATGATAAACTAAAAACTTTTGGAGTCGGAAGAGATATTCCGGCACGCGACTGGCAGGATTATTTGTTACAAATGTTGCAAATAGGGTACTTTGAAATTGCATACAATGAAAATAATCACTTAAAAGTTACGGAAATCGGAAATGACGTACTACTTGGACGTCAAAAAGCGAAATTAGTGATTATAAAACGAGACGAAAACGAAAATCGGAAAGGAAAGAAAAAGAAGATAATTATCAATAAAGAACTACCTTTAGAAGCACCTTCTACAGAAAATGAAAACTTGTTTGAAGCCCTGCGAAGAGTTCGTAAACAATTGGCAGACCAGGAAGCAATACCTGCCTATATTGTATTATCAGACAAAGTTTTGCACTTGCTCAGTATTTCCCGCCCCATGACAATTGAAGAGTTTGGAAATATCAGCGGCATCGGTGAGTTCAAGAAGAAGAAATACGGTAAAGAATTTGTAGAAGTAATACGTCAGTTCGGGTAGAGAGCTCTTACTATTTACATTGTTTCAACCTCTCATAGAGATCGGATTGCGGTACTCCAAGTGAAATCGCCTTTTCAAAATCTGTTTTGGCAAGACCTTTTTTCTTTTGAAGCAGATAGATATCCCCCCGAAGTAAATAAGCATCAATCAACGATGGCGATAAGCGGATAGCTTGTTCAAGATCAACAAGAGCCAATTCTACATGTTCCATTTCACGTTCTACATCGGCACGCGCTACATAAAGAGTCGCATCATCCGGATTCTCAACCAGCAATTTATTGATTACCTCAAGCGCCTCACGAAATTTTCCCTCTTTCTGTTCAAGAGTAGCCAACCCAAGGCGTCCACTATAGCTCTTCGGGTCAATTTCCAGCAAGCGGTCATAATCCGCACGAGCAGCTTTATAATCACGTCTGATCGTATAAATATAGGCACGCATCAACAAAGCTTCCTTATTCACTTTGTCGGCATCAAGAGCCTCACAATAATCCAGATAAGCACGATCCGTCATTCCCTTTTCCATATAAAGAGCGGCACGATCCAGCAAAATAGGCACAGCAGTAGGAGCAATGTTTAGTGCATAAGTATACGACTGAAGTGCATCATCATAACGCCCTAAACGTTTCTGCACTAATCCTAAATTGGAAAAGAGCAAAGCATTATGAGGATTAGAAGGTTCAAGTTTCATGGCCTGAACAAGCAACTCTTCCGCCCGAACAAGGCTATCTTTCTCTATACAATCAATTGCCTGTTCCGACAACTCACTATACGTTTGTGCCGAAAGCGATAAAGAGAAAAAGAGAAGAAAAAGGATAAATATAGATTTCATCTTAAATAGTGGTTAGTGAGTAGTGATAAGTGATTAGTGAATAGTGAGTAGCGATGAGATAGTGAACGGTGAGACCCGCATGGCACTTATCACTAATCACTACTCACTCATCACTATTTATTCAAGCGGATAAGCATCAAATGCAAACAGTTCCGTCGACAAATAGCGTTCACCGGTATCGGGTAACAATGCCACAATCATCTTTCCGGCAAATTCTGGGCGCTCTGCCAGCTTTCGTGCCGCATAAACAGCTGCTCCCGAAGATATTCCTGCTAGCAATCCTTCCGTAGCCGCCAATTCACGCCCGGTACGTATTGCTTCATCATCAGGTACTCCCATTACCTCATCTACAACGGAAGCATCATAAATCTTCGGAATAAAATTAGCGCCAATACCTTGTATCCGATGAGGAGCTGCTTCTCCACCTGCCAACACCGGAGAGGCGGCAGGCTCAACAGCCAGTACATAAACATCCGGATTGTGCTTCTTCAATGCACGGGCCACTCCACATACAGTTCCACCTGTACCTACACCGGCCACAAAAGCAGCTATCTGACCATCTGTATCTTCCCAAATTTCCTCACCTGTAGTACGCTGGTGCACTGCCGCATTAGACTGGTTCTCGAACTGTTGAAGTATCACCGAACCGGAAATAGTAGTTTTCAGCTCCTGTGCTTTTGCAATAGAACCTGCCATTCCTTTCAGACCGTCTGTCAGTACAATCTGTGCTCCCAGAGCTTTTAGCAGATTTCTACGTTCCAGACTCATCGTTTCGGGCATAGTCAATATTAAATGATATCCCTTAATAGTAGCTACCATCGCCAGACCTACACCGGTATTTCCGCTTGTAGGTTCTATTATCGTTGCTCCCGGTTTAAGGATTCCACGCTCTTCAGCATCTTCAATCATCGAAAGTGCTACACGGTCTTTCACACTTCCACCCGGATTGAATGCCTCCAGTTTTGCTACAATATTACCAGCCAAACCTTGTTTTGAACTATAGCCAGACAGTTCCATCAAGGGTGTATGTCCTATCAAACCGATCAGATTCTTTGCTATTTTTTTCATAATTACCACTGTTTTACGTCAGTTAATGCACAAAGATAAAGAAAAGTATAGTACCTTTGCCTGCGTTCAATCTTTTTAAGTATATAGTATGAAAAGAAGACTTATACAATTCGTTACTACCTATTTCCTTTTTGTATTTATATTTATCCTGCAAAAGCCTGTGTTTATGGCTTATTATCACACCTTATATAATAAGGTATCATGGACAGAATGGTTCAGCGTGATGTGGCATGGGCTTCCGCTCGACTTTTCGATGGCAGGATATCTGACTGTAATCCCTGGATTACTGCTGATTGCATCTGCCTGGACTAATTCCAAAAAACTACAACAGATACGCCGCATCTATATCATAATAGTATCCATATTACTCTCCTGCATATTTATAAGCGATCTTGGATTGTATGGTTATTGGGGATTCCGGCTTGACACCACACCGTTGTTCTATTTCTTCTCTTCGCCCAAAGACGCACTGGCCAGTGTCAGTATCTGGGTAGTATTGGGAGGTATATTGGGCATGGTAGTTTACGCAATGCTCCTCTATTTCTTATTATCTTTCATATTGAACAACGCCAAACGCCCCTTGAAGATACCTTTTCGCCGGGTAAGTGTATCCGGCGTTCTGTTATTGGCCACTGCCCTATTGTTTATACCCATACGCGGAGGATTCAGTGTTGCAACCATGAACCTCGGAAAAGTTTTTTTCAGCGCCAATCAAAAACTGAATCACGCAGCCATCAATCCTTGTTTTAGCTTGATGGACTCTTTCTCCCGGCAAATTGCTTTTGATAAACAATATCGTTTTCTGCCAGCCGAAGAAGCAGACCACCTGTTCGCAGAACTGACAGATAAACCTGTTACAGATTCGATCCCGCAATTATTTAACACCGAACATCCCAATATCATCATGATAGTGCTCGAGAGCTTCTCTTCTCACTTAATGGAAACTCTCGGTGGAGAGCCGGGTATAGCAGTCAACATGGACAAGTTTGCCAATGAAGGAGTTTTGTTCACCCATTTCTATGCCAATAGCTTCCGCACCGACCGGGGACTGGTATCCATCATCAGTGGCTATCCGGCGCAGCCTACCACCAGTATCATGAAGTATACACGCAAAACACAAAGTCTGCCCTCTATTCCTGCCAGTCTGAAAAAAGCAGGATACGACCTGCAATATTATTACGGGGGAGATGCCGACTTCACCAATATGCGTTCATTCCTTGTTTCTACTGGTATTGAAGATATTATCTCCGAAGATGATTTTCCTGTATCCGAACGTCTCAGTAAATGGGGTGCCCATGACCACATCGTATTCAACCGGATGATAACCGATCAGAAAACCAAACCACAAAAAGAGCCGTTCTTCAAAATATTGCAAACATCCAGTAGCCACGAACCATTTGAAGTGCCTTACAGCAAGCTATCCAATGCCAGACTGAACGCATTTGCCTATACGGATAGTTGTACCGGAGATTTCGTTCGTCAGCTCAAAGAAACTCCGCTTTGGAAGAACACCGTAGTAATTCTTGTACCAGATCATTTGGGAGTCTATCCGGAGGATATTAACAACCTCTCACCTGCCCGCTACACTATTCCGTTGATCCTCACCGGAGGTGCAGTCAAGGAACCCAGACAAATAACGACTTACGGTTCTCAGATAGATATCGCTGCTACTTTATTGGCACAATTAGGATTACCACACGACGAATTCACTTTCAGCAAGAACATGTTGAACCCAGGTTCTCCTCATTTTGCATTCTTCACATTCCCAAATGCATTCGGAATGGTAACGCCCGATAACGCAGTTGTATTTGATTGCGAATCAAACTCTGTTGTACTGGATGAAGGTACCCACAAAGGTGAAAATCTGGATAAGGGAAAAACATACTTACAAAAGCTATATGATGACATTGCAAAAAGATAAGTTGTTCTATTCTCCCCTACCGACTCTAAATTTGAATTAATATTAAACAATATGACATACGGACTATTACAATCACTTGTTGAAGCAGACCAGAATTTATTACTTTATCTTAATGGATTTCACAATACATTCGGAGATTATTTCATGCCCGTTTTCACCGGAAAGTGGATATGGGTACCCATGTACGCAAGTATACTATATGTATTACTTAAAAATTTCAACTGGAAAGTCGTTCTATTCTGCCTCATAGGCATCACGCTGACTATCACTTTCGCCGATCAGGTTTGTGCAACCGTCATTCGTCCCATCGTAGAACGTCCCCGCCCTTCTAACCCTGCCAGTCCCATTGCAGACCTCGTACATATCGTCAACGGAAGACGTGGAGGTGGCTTCGGTTTTCCCTCTTGCCATGCTTCCAACTCTTTTGGTTTAGCGTTCTTTCTGGTGTTCCTGTTCCGCAAACGCTGGCTCAGTATTTTCATTTGTACATGGGCAGCCGTTAATTGCTACACGCGTATCTATCTGGGATTGCATTATCCGGGAGATTTAGTGGTAGGAATGTTAGTAGGATTAGGTGGAGCTATGTTGATGTACTATCTGCTCACAAGAGTTACCAAAGAAGATTTCAGAAAAGCACGTCAAACACAAGTTATCATTTATACAGGATTACTTACGGTGATAGGTATACTGATCTACTCGACTATACAAGTGATATAATAAGAGGCAGAAAAAAGAGGTAGACAGTGTTTCTGTCAAGAGCAGATTTATTGATTCTTAACGAAGCAAGTTCTGTTTTTCGTCTTGCCGTATGTTGCATCGCAACACAATGGCATTTGCATCGCAACATAGTATGTAATCTAACGCAACACGGCATGTGATTCACCGTAACATACCTTCTTATTTTGGCTAATATACCTTCTGACCGGTAATAAATACCCTATTCAGAAGCTTTATATAGGATATAGACACAAAAAAGGAGAAAGCGATAAACTTTCTCCTTCAAGTGTAATCTAACTGAATATATTTTATGATTACAATGACAAAGATACAATTTTCAAAGGCTAAAGTCAAGCTTTAGGCCCTTTTTATTTTTGTATCGAAGTTCTTTTACTGATCATCAGCTCTTCTTAATATAATCAACCACCCATTTACCAACTTCTTTGGTTCCATACTTTTCACCACCTTCTACCTGAATCTCCGGAGTACGTACCTTTTCGTCCAGTGATGCATCTACTGCTTTGCGAATCAACGCTCCTTCTTCTTTACAGTCAAAATACTCAAACAGCATAGCTACCGACAGAATTTGCGCCAGCGGATTAGCAATATTCAATCCCTTTGCCTGCGGCCACGAACCATGAATAGGCTCAAATACCGGAGTACTTTCGCCGGTTGAAGCAGAAGGGAGCAATCCCATAGAACCACTTATAACCGAACCTTCATCCGTGAGGATATCGCCAAAAGTATTTTCAGTCACCATCACATCAAAGAACTTCGGCTCCTGAATCATTTTCATTGCTGCATTATCCACAAACATATAGTCAGTGGTTACCTCAGGATAAGCAGGCGCCATTTCTTGTGCTATCTGACGCCATAAACGACTGGATGCAAGAACATTCGCCTTATCTACCACCGTAAGATGCTTGCGGCGTTTCATTGCATACTCAAAAGCCACCTTCAGTATACGCTCTATCTCCGGACGAGTATACATATTCGTATCATAGGCTTTGTCATTATCCTGATACTTCTCACCAAAATACATACCTCCTGTCAGCTCACGAATACAAAGGAAATCAGCTCCTTCTACCAGTTCTGCACGAAGAGGAGACTTATGAACCAGGCATTTAAAAGTCTGTACCGGACGGATATTGGCAAAAAGTCCCAGTTTCTTACGCATAGCCAACAGTCCCTGCTCCGGACGAACTTTAGCTGTAGGATCATTATCAAACTTCGGATCACCTACGGCTGAAAAAAGTACAGCGTCTGCTTCCTTACATACCCGATAAGTTTCTTCCGGAAAGGGATCCCCCACTTTATCGATTGCATCTGCGCCACAAATGGCGTATTCGTAATTTACTTTATGTCCGAACTTCTCGCAAACGGCACTCATTACCTCTACCCCCTGTACAGAGATTTCGGGCCCAATACCGTCACCTGCTAATACTGCAATTTTAAAATCCATGTTAATTAATGATTTAACGATTAGTGATTAGTGATCAATGATTAGTGATTAGTGATTAGTACCATTTGGTATGATAGCGCAGCCTGCTAATCACTTATCACTTCTCACTAATCACTAAAATTAATCACTATTATTAATATTCTTCTATTATATTCAGCATCTTAATAGTCGCCTTGATAGCCGCTTCTGTCTGGTCGGCATCCAAACCACGGGTACGAAACACTTTCTCACCAAAACTCCAGGTGATAACAGTCTGTACAAAAGCGTCAGTACGCCCACCGGGAGGAATACTTACTGCATAATTGATCAGCATTGGGAATTTCCGTCCCAGCGTCACCTTATAGATTTTGCGTAAAGCACGCACAAAGGCATCATACTGACCATCACCCGACGAACTTTCCTCATGAATCTGCCCGTCTATCTCAACACTCAACGTAGCCATCGGTTTTAACCCATGCGCCAGCGTCACAAAATAGCTTTTCAGTTTTACTTTATTATTCATACCGTCGTGTTTCAAGACATCAGAGATGATATATGGAAGATCTTCCTGTGTGACAAGTTCTTTCTTGTCTCCTAATTCGATGATGCGCTCAGTCACTTTCCGCATAGACTCTTCATCCAACTCTAAGCCAAGACTTTCAAGATTTTTACGGATATTCGCTTTACCCGAAGTCTTTCCGAGAGCATACTCACGGATCCGGCCAAATCGTTCGGGCAAAAGATCATTACAATAAAGATTACTCTTATTATCTCCGTCAGCATGTACCCCGGCCACCTGCGTAAATACATTTTCACCTACAATCGGTTTATTGGCAGGTATCACAATACCCGAATAAGATTCTACTACCCGACTTACATCGTTTAAACGACTTTCATCGATATTGGTAATAGCATTAAAATGATCTTTCAAGATAGCCTGCACACTTGCCAAAGGTGCATTACCTGCACGTTCACCCAATCCATTAATTGTTGTATGAAGTCCTTTAACTCCACTTAGTACAGCTGCAAGTACATTGCTCACTGCCAGATCATAGTCGTTATGCGCATGAAAATCAAAGTGTGTATCAGGGTAACGCTTCTTCATCTTCCGCATAAATTCAATGACTTGTAACGGATTCAATACCCCCAATGTATCAGGCAGCATAAAACGCTTAATACTTGTCTCTTTCAATGCATCGACAATCTGAAATACATATTCGGGTGAATCCTTCATACCATTGCTCCAATCTTCCAGATATACATTGACTTCAATATCCAGTTCATTGGCATAATTCACTACAGCAAGTATATCTTCGATATGTTCCTCCGGTATCTTTTTCAACTGATACATACAGTGTTTCAAAGATCCCTTACACAACAAATTGATAACGCGGCATCCGGTAGCATGTATCCAATCCAGTGAAGTACGACCGTCAACGAAACCCAGCACCTCCACTTTCTGTAACAGATTTCTCCGCGCTGCCCAGTCGCAAATCATCTTTACCGCATCGAATTCTCCTTCAGACACACGTGCCGAAGCTATTTCTACACGGTCCACCTTCAGCTCTTCCAACAGCAGTCGGGCAATCATTAGTTTTTCATGAGGCACAAAAGATACTCCACTGGTTTGTTCACCATCGCGGAGAGTAGTGTCCATGATTTCTATTTTGGGATGATTATTTTTCATCGTTATTTAATATTGTTGTTATCATTTTTATGGCACACGGACAACGGAATTAATTCATTTTCTTTCCCACGCCTCTATCTTATCCTTATTCGTCAACAAAAAATCAATATCGTCCAATCCATTCATCAGACAATGTTTTTTATATGCATTAATCTCGAAGTGTTCACTCTTTCCGGTAGCTTTATTAGTAATAGTCTGTTCCGGCAAATTTACTTCCACCTCTGTTTTAGGATTTTTAAAGATAGAATCAAACAATTCCGCCAGAAACTCCTCTGTCACCACTACAGGCAATACAAAATTATTCAACTCATTATTCTTATGAATATCAGCAAAGAAGCTACTTACCACTACACGGAAGCCATATCCGGCTATTGCCCATGCAGCATGTTCGCGGCTAGAGCCCGAACCAAAGTTCTTTCCTGCTACCAATATCTGCCCTCCATAAATAGGATTGTTCAACACAAAGTCTTTATTTAATGAACCATCCGGATGGTAGCGCCAGTCACGGAAGAGATTATCGCCAAAAAACTTTTCTTCACGGGTAGTAGCTTTCAGAAAACGTGCCGGAATAATCTGGTCTGTATCCACATTTTCTAAAGGAAGAGGTACACATGTACTTGTTATGATATTGAATTTTGCTTTCATCTGTTTATTTACAATTTATTTCCTACGGTCATAAATATTATTTAATCTTTATCACATAGGTACGTTTACGATTTACAATTAAAGTTCTCTCGGATCTGTTATCACTCCTGTCACAGCTGCCGCAGCAGCTACGAGAGGACTTGCCAGCAACGTACGCGCTCCCGGTCCCTGACGTCCTTCAAAATTCCGGTTACTCGTAGAAACTGAATACTTACCAGCAGGAACCTTATCATCATTCATTGCCAGACAAGCTGAACATCCCGGCTGACGGATCGCAAATCCGGCTTCTTCCAATATTTTATCCAATCCTTCTTCCCGAATTTGTGCATCTACCATCCAAGACCCTGGTACCAGCCATGCTATTACATGTTCCGCCTTTTTCCTGCCCTTTACCAGAGAAGCAAATGCACGGAAGTCCTCAATACGTCCATTGGTACATGCACCTAAGAATACATAATCAATCTTCTTACCCAGTAACGGTTCACCCGGTTTAAATCCCATATAATCCAAAGATTTAATAAAAGAAGTTTTAGTCGTTTCATTCATTCCTTCCGTAGTCGGAATAGACTGTGTGATACCCATACCCATACCGGGATTTGTCCCATAAGTGATCATCGGCTCTATATCGGCTGCATCAAAACGTACTTCTTTATCAAAAACAGCATCAGCATCACTTTTCAGTGTTTTCCAGTACTCCATTGCTTTGTCCCATTCTTCTCCTTTCGGAGCATTTTCACGTCCTTTGATATATTCAAAGGTCACTTCATCCGGAGCTACCATACCGCCACGTGCTCCCATCTCAATAGAGAGATTACACAACGTCAGTCGGCCTTCCATACTCAAACTGCGAACGGCTTCACCTGCATATTCTACAAAATATCCGGTAGCACCACTGGTTGTCATTTTAGACATCATATAGAGTGCAATATCTTTCGCAGTCACTCCCTTGCCTAATTTTCCATCCACAGTAATACGCATCGTCTTGGGACGAGACTGCAATACACATTGCGAAGCAAGTACCATCTCTACCTCACTTGTTCCGATACCAAAAGCAATCGCTCCCATCGCACCATGGGTAGAAGTGTGTGAATCACCGCAAACAATAGTCATTCCAGGTAAAGTTAATCCACGTTCGGGACCCACTACGTGGATAATACCGTTCCTTTTATCCATCATACCGAAGTGAGTTAACCCGAAATCTTTCGCATTCTTCGTCAAAGTATCCACCTGTGTTTTTGATATCGGATCTTCAATGGGTTTGTCTTGATCATGCGTCGGTGTATTATGATCGGGCATGCAATATATTTTTTCCGGACGGAAACATTTTATTCCACGTTCACGCAGTCCGGCAAAAGCCTGCGGACTCGTTACTTCATGACAGTACAGTCTGTCGATATAGAGCTGAGTGGGACCATCTTCTACTGTGGTAACCACATGTGCATCCCAGATTTTATCAAATAATGTATTCATCTGTTTATTTACTATTTAGCGATTTACAATTTACGATTGAAATTACTTGGTGAATTTGTTAATACAGTCAATATAAGCTTCTACTGAAGCGGCAATAATATCCGTATTTGCTCCAAATCCGTAATACATCTGATTATCATATTCTACCTGCATATGCACTTTACCTACATCATCGCTACCTTTACTAATGGCTTGAATAGTAAATTCTTTCAGTGTCATATGACGATCTATAATTCGTTTCAATGCTTTGATAGCTGCATCAACAGGACCATTACCACTAGCAGCTGCCTCAAATTTCTCTCCGGAAATGTTCAGACCCAGACTGGCAACCGATCGTACACCGACCCCACTTGTCACCTGAAGATATTCCAGTTTAATACGGTGATTCTCACTACGATCTGCCCCTGCCAATACTAGAATATCATCATCATGAATATCTTTCTTACGGTCAGCAAGTTTCAAAAATTCCTCATATACCTTATCCAATTTTTCCTGATCAAGCGTCACACCCAACATAGAAAGACGATTTTTCAAAGCAGCGCGTCCACTGCGTGCAGTCAATACGATGGAGTTATCATCAATACCCACATCCTTAGGATCAATAATTTCATAGGTTTGTACATTCTTCAGTACGCCATCCTGATGTATTCCCGACGAATGTGCAAAAGCATTACGTCCCACGATAGCCTTATTAGGTTGTACCGGCATATTCATCAAACTAGATACCATGCGGCTGGTGGGATATATTTTCTGTGTACTAATGTTGGTTTCTATCTCGATTTCATGATGGCTTTTGATAATCATTGCTATTTCTTCAAGTGCCGTATTACCTGCACGTTCGCCAATACCATTAATGGTCACCTCTACCTGGCGTGCACCATTCAGCACCCCAGCCATTGTATTAGCAGTAGCCATACCTAAATCATTATGACAGTGTGTAGAGATTATTGCATTTTCAATGCCAGAAACATGATCTACCAGATATTTAATTTTCGCTCCATATTCCGAAGGAAGGCAATATCCTGTTGTATCAGGAATATTCACTACAGTAGCACCAGCTTTAATAACCGCTTCTACCACCCGTGCCAGATATTCATTATCCGTACGTCCTGCATCTTCTGCATAGAACTCCACATCGTCTACAAAACGACGCGCATATTTAACAGCAGCTACTGCACGTTCGATTATTTCTTCACGGTTAGAATTGAATTTATATTTAATATGTGAATCAGATGTACCAATTCCCGTATGAATGCGTTTACGCTTAGCAAATTTCAATGCATCTACTGCTACATCAATATCTTTCTGAACCGCACGTGTCAACGCACAAATCGTAGGCCATGTCACGGCTTTAGATATTTCAATTACCGAATTAAAATCCCCTGGACTGGAAATAGGGAATCCGGCTTCAATCACATCTACTCCCAGTGTCTCCAGTGCTTTCGCTACCTGAATCTTTTCCACTGTATTCAATTGACATCCCGGAACCTGTTCACCATCACGAAGGGTGGTGTCGAAAATAAATAATCTGTCACTCATCTTTTATTGTTTTTAATCTGATTATACACTATTAAAAAAGCCTTTCGCACCAGGAAGTGAGAAAGGCTTTCGTATATTTTCATTATACATATTTACGCGCAACACTCACTTCCCCCGACCTTTGCCAGCAGAATAATAATACCACACAATAGAATATGTATAAATGATTGATTCATCTTAGTTATCTCTTTTGTTATTTAACGGTGCAAAGGTAGAGATTATTTCTTTCCCACCAAATAAAACGTTACTTTTTTATTCAAAAAAATATCATTCTATAAGATATAGGCAGTTTTAACAACAAATATATAACAGAAAATCAGAAATAAAGCGTAAATCACACAAATCATTTTTTCACCACAGAGTTTCACAGAGGAACACAGAGTATTAATTATCCTGCATAA
>ERZ1108168.464-NODE-464-length-31379-cov-13.673765_pt1 | contig 31379 bp, 31 predicted proteins | sample MGYA00403704_ERZ1108168 | MGnify/ENA primary metagenome ERZ1108168 (study PRJEB35170, sample SAMEA104062421) | human gut metagenome | biome: human gut; feature: human-associated habitat; material: faeces | place: Denmark | collected 2012-06-12 ...
CTCCGATATCCGGCATTTTAAAATGAATAACAGAACGTGCCCATTCAATCGTCAGTTCTGCAGCTTGTGACCGGCTTTCATAGCCAACACGCATATTCTTCGATTGAATTGCTTTTCCATCGGTACTTCTGACATAGGACGAAGTAACATCCACTGTATTATAATCATTTCTTGGCGTAATAACAGGATCGATAATAATTGGATATACCCGATTTTCATCCTCGCTCCAATGATTATCCCAAGTTATAATCATTTCAATCTGATTATCGCTAATTCTTTCATAATTCAGATTGACTTCAAACAGCGCTTCAAATGCAGCATCCATAAGATAAGGAAGCTCATAAGTGAACTGAACTTCGCCCAGATTATCTTTTAACAAAAGCATCCCTGTATCATCTTTTTCTGGAATTAAATCGCCGATTTCTAATTGATACCGCAATTCATTTCCTGTAAAGCCTTCCTTTAATAATATATTTTCTTTTACCGCGGTTGACATGATGCGATATTGAAAATCAACATAAGGATAAACATCAAAATATTGGATCGTATCTGATTCAGTGAGGAAACTTGACGTATTGCCTTGATTAGCGACGGTCTTCAAGTCAACACCGTTGTCATTTGCTATTTGAGATAAAACACCCTTTCCTGAGAAGAACTGAATATCATAATAAACGTCATGATTTTGCGCAATGATGGCTTCACCTTCATTGGAAAGCATCGCAATTCCAGCATCTAAATTTGTATTGATCTCTACGAATTCACCATCAATTTCTCGGTGGACAGGATTCATATAGACATCCGTTTTAAAGACACCTTCACCTAAATCATAAGTTTTTGAATTTTCTGTTCTTTCTTCAATGATTTCAGACAGAACTTGGGATTCTTCCTGATTGTTTAGTGAAAAAATTGTTTTATCTGTGGAAGGCGTTACAGATGGCATATTTGATGGTGTTGTTGTAGGCGCAGCAGTTGCTTCCGGAGTACTGCTTGGCGAAGCCGTCGGAATGAGAGTCGATTCGACAGTTGGCGTTGGACTTGGCGTATCCGGTTCAATACTTTCCTGAGGCTCTAAGGTCGGTAAATCTCCCGGCGTTTCTGCTGGTTCAGGCTGCGTAGGTTCAGCCGTTGGCTCTGGTGTTAGTTCTGGATTTTCAGGTTCTTGTGTAGGTTCAGGCGTTGTCTCAGAATCAGAAGGTTGACCTGATATCGTATCATCTGGGACTTCTTCATTTGTTGTTAGCCTTGATTCTTTTCTTCCCTGATTAACTTCTATTGTTTGATAACCGTGTGTCGGCTTTAAGCGAACGCGATTATTTTCAGCTTGAGCAACAATTGCAGCATCATTGATTTGGATTGTCAACAAACAGATGATTAAAATACATTCCAAAAATTTTTTTACTCTCTTAAACATTTTTTCTCCCCTTATTTCTATTTATGGTTCTTTAATAAAAAAACAAAAATCATCTTCGCAAATAAAATTTAATATCTTTAATAAGATTAAACATTGTTATTTCCCCCTGTAAGCCCTTACCAGGATAAACTATTATAAAGTGAAACTCTAGTCAAATAAAATTTCATAAAAATATAGGGAATTTTCAGAATGTAATATTTAAAGAAATATATATAAATAGGAATATGATTGGATAAAATTAGAAATGTAAATATTTAAGCGTTTAAATAACAAATTATGAAATTTATTTCACAATTCTTCAAAAAACACATAGCGACTAGTTAAAATAAAATTTTTAATCTAAAATAAGGAATACACTCATTTCTTTAAATATTCATAAAATAATCTTTTCATTTTGTAAAAGAAAAACACGGCATCCTCAAAGAGTACCGTGCAAATTTACTTTCAACTACGATTCTGTTTCTTCCAGACAGTGAATCAATTCCAGAATACGATTCAGATCCTGAGTCCCGGAATACTGGATGACAATCTGTTTCTTGTCCACTTTAACTCGGGTCTGCAGCTTGTTCTGCATAACTTCCTCAACATATAACAAATTCGGGTCTTCCTGCTTTTTGACCGCTTTCGGTTTCGGTTTTTCCTGACGTTCCTTGACCAACCGTTCGACTTCGCGGACAGACAAGCCTTCCTCAGCAATCTTCATTGCCATATCATAGGCTTCCCCCTCATCTTCGATCGTTACTAACGGACGAACATGCCCCATCGACAGTTTATTCTCCGTAACCAGCTGCTGAACCGACTTCGGCAGTTTCAGCAAGCGCAGTGTATTCGTAATGTGTTCACGCGACTTGCCAACGCGCTGAGCCAGCTTTTCCTGTGTGTAGTCCAGCCGTTCGATTAAGCGCTGATAAGCCTGCGCTTCTTCTATCGCATTGAGATCCTCACGCTGAATGTTTTCCAGCAGTGAGATTTCCATCATCTGTTCTTCAGTGAACTCCATGACAATGGCTGGAATCGTTTTTAACCCAGCCTGCTTGCTTGCCCGAACTCGACGCTCGCCTGCGATCAGTTCGTAACCCTTGACGGATTTACGCAGCAGAACCGGTGTGAATACGCCATGTTCCTTGATCGACTGCGCCAGTTCACCAATCTTCGCGTCATCAAAAATCTTACGCGGCTGATAAGGATTCGGACGAATCTCGGACAGCTTAATTTCACTCTGCCGAGTTTCATCTCCCTGCTGAATTTCTTCGATAACGTTGCTTAAATCCTCTCCGAAAATGGCGCCTAACCCTTTACCCAGCCGGGCTTCATCCTTTTTCATTGGCTTTTGCCTCCTTTGCGTTATAGGAAATGACTTCCTTAGCTAACGATGCGTAGGCCTTGGCTCCTTCCGATTTGACATCATATTCAAAAATCGTGGCGCCGCGGGAAGGCGCTTCCGACAGCTTAACATTGCGGGGAATATAGGTCTTATATACCCGTTCCTTGAAATACCGCCGGACTTCCTGCTGGACTTCGACGCTCAGCTTGGTCCGCGCATCAAACATCGTCAATAATACACCTTCAATCATCAATTTATTGTTGAAAAGACGCTGAACCAGACGAATTGTGGACAACAGCTGCGTCAGCCCTTCCAAGGCGTAGTATTCGCATTGCACCGGGATGATCACTGAATCTGCCGCAGTCAGCGCATTCGTATTTAACAATCCCAATGAAGGCGGACAGTCGATAATGATGTAATCGTAATCCTCTTTTACAGCGACCAGCTTGTTTTTCAACAGCTTTTCACGGCCATATTTATATTCGACCATTTCCAAATCCGCGCCTGCCAGATCAATTGTCGCCGGCAAAATATCCAGCGGCGGAATCTTCATCGTTTTTACAGCGTCTTTGACTTCAACATCATTCATAATGACATCGTAAATACTTTTCACAAAGCTCTGACGGGTTGCCCCGACACCCTGTGTCGCATTTCCCTGCGGATCAAAATCGACCAGTAATATTTTCTTGCCGAGATACGCCAGTCCGGCGGAAAGATTAATGCTCGTCGTCGTTTTTCCGACGCCGCCTTTCTGATTGGCTATGGCAATGATTTTTCCCATTTTTTCACATCCTTTTATCTTGGAAATTTAATGATAATCCGAACGTCCTTGTCCGTTTCCGCTTCCTCGGTTTCAATAGCGATTCCAGTTCGGCGAACCATCTCCACAGCCTGGTAGATGGTGTTCACTGCAATTTTAATATTCCGGGCAAAGCCTTTGAAAACAGGTTTCTTGGCTTCCGGCTTCGCCTGCGGGGCTTCTTTCAGACTGGTGATCAGCTGTTCTGCCTGCCGAACATTCATGCCCTTCTTTACAATTTTTTCATAGACTTCCTGCTGTTTTTCCGGTTCCACCGAAAGCAGTGCCCGCGCATGGCGCTCGGTGATCTTACGGGAAGAAATGCCTTCCTGGATTTCATCCGGCAGATTCAATAATCGAACCTTGTTGGCAATCGTTGACTGAGATTTTCCCATTTTGGAAGCCAGCTCTTCCTGCGTCATGCCCGCGGAGCGCATAATCTGAATATATGCCTTGGCTTCCTCGATCGAAGTCAGGTTTTCCCGCTGAATGTTCTCGACTAAGGCCAGCTCAGCCAGCTTCTGTTCATCTGCACTCATGACATTGCACGGCACTTCGCTGTAGCCCGCTAAAATACAGGCTTTATACCGGCGCTCTCCCGCAATGATTTCGTAGCCTTCCTCATCCTCACGCACGGTAATCGGCTGGATCAATCCATTCTCACGAATGGACTGTGCCAGTTCCATCAAAGCTTCTTCGTTAAATTCCAGCCGCGGCTGATGGCGGTTGGGATGAATCTGTTCAATCGATATTTCCCGGACTTCTCTCATAAAAACACTCCTTTACAACGGATTCTTCTTGATTTTCGCATAGGCACGCGGATACTGCGACGGCGTGGCTTTCACCTTCCGATAGGTCAGATTGACCCGTGTAGAGCCATCCTGTAGATGGACTTCCTCGGCCTTTTCCAATTCCGCTCCCAGAATTTTCGTCGCTTTTTCTGCCTGGACCTGTTCCTCAAATCCAGCCGCCCCCTTCATTGCGATAAATTTTCCGTTCTTTTTTACCAAAGGCAAACACAGCTCTGACAACACACGCAGATTAGCCACTGCCCGCGCAGTGACCAAATCAAACGCCTCACGGTGTTCTCTGGCATAATCTTCAGCACGTACATTCAGGCATTCAACCTGATTGAGCTGAAGCTGCTGACATACTTCCTTGAGAAAAACAACCCGCTTATTCAGCGGTTCCAAAATTGTGATCTTCAGTTGAGGATTCATAATTTTTAACGGCAGGGAAGGAAATCCGGCCCCGGCGCCGACATCGCACAGATGCACCGCGTCCAGCGTCATACCGGCAAAAGGCACTAAGGAATCATAGAAATGCTTTTCCAGCACTTCCTCCCATTCCGTGATCGCAGTAAGATTCATTTTTTCATTCCACTCTTGAAGCAGCTGCGCATAGCGTACAAATTGTTCCTGTTGTTTGGGGGAACATTCGATTTCTTTCTGGCGACAGGCTTCAACAAATTCTTCCCATTTCATACTGCATCCTCCGCATGGGTTATTATAGCAAAATTCTCATCTGTTCTAAAGCACTTCTTCCCAGGAAATTGATGTTTCATCGTTTTTCACCGTCTTGTTTTCGCTTTCTTCTGAAACACAAGTCACGTTTTTACATCTGCTTTTTGCTGTCTTCGATATTTCTTCTGCGCCCCGTTTGCGTTTTATGCTCGTGACGTCCAAACGCTTCCTCACTTTTTCTGATTTGTTTCCTAGGCATCTATGCTATACTTTTGATAAAGAACGAGGTATGGCTATGACAGACTATAAACCAATCCGATTGCTTGCCAGCGACCTGGACGGCACGCTGTATGACGATCTTCAGCATCCAGGCCAAATTTCAGCAGCGAATCAGGCCGCTATCCGCCGCTGGACTGAAGCGGGCAACCGCTTTTTAATCGCTACCGGAAGACGCGCCTGCACGAAACAGGAAATCTTCAAAAACTATCAGATCGATTGCGATATCCTCGCCTGCAATGGTGCGAAAGTCATCCTGGATAAAGAAGTGCTGTGGAATCGTGAAATCATGCCGCCGGAGCTCAGTGAACTTTGCGATTTATGCGAACCGTTTCGCGATGAATTAGATTTTGTCCTCGACATCGACATCGAGGAGCGCATCACTTTTCAGGCAAACAGTTTGATTCAGCAGCGTTTTCCTGACGATCTCTATCTTCAACAAGTTCGTGACTTCCTGGCCTCGGCACAGACTGACTATCCGAACAAAATCTTCATGGTTCTCAAAGATCCGGCACGCCAGGCCTTTTTCCTGGATTATTTTGGCCGGCATTTTAAAGGCCGGCTGGCCGTGACCAGCAGCGGTCTGGATCTTGTTGAAATGAGCTGCGAAGGCTGCAGTAAAGGCCGGGCTCTTTTGACCATCCTAGATCGCTTAGGTTTGGATGCAGATCAAGCGGCGGCCATTGGAGATGAACAAAATGATCTGGACATGCTGCAAAGCATTCCCTTTGGTTTTGCGATGAGTTCAGCCCGGCCGGCGATCAAGGCGCAAGTTCCCTATTCGATTGATTCCGTTTCCGACCTGATCAACGCCTGTCTGGCTTATAATACCGCTTGTTTCTCAAAATCCAATAGGGATAAAATTAACTTTCCCATGGCGTATCGTCATCGCTGATGCGCATCCGTTTGTTTAATCCACCTTTGGTTTTGGAATTCTTCAGAATTTTTTAAACACCGTTTTCTGTCTTTACAAGGATTAAAAAAGAAAGGGTATATCGATCCATGATTGAGATCCTCCCCGCGGATTGATATTTAAGGTTTTTACAATGAAAAAGAAAATACACCGGTTCGCTTTGTTGGCTTTAGCGTTGATGCTTGCCGGCTGTCAATCCGCTCCCGCTGCCGCAAAGATTTTATCCGTCGCACCGCATTCTGTATCCGCAGATACGGAAAAATTGCTTCAGCTGATGCCGCAGAGTTCCTTTACTTATTTCTTCGATCTGCATCTTGATGAATCAGTGGACGGAATTTCCGTACAGAGCTGGATCTTGGATGAAAATCATCAGTGGCAGGAAAAGGACGGCAACGGCATGAACGGGATTCTCGATCACACCGATAAACTCCTGATGATTCAGGTTTTGCCGGATCAGTCCAGCTTCTCCTGGTCCTGCGACGGCGTTTCCTCAACAACAGCGATTGGAAATGACAGCCAGGAAGACGCTTATTTCAAATCTGAATGGGGAATGCGCGGCCAAGATCGTTTGGAAGAGAAAATCGAAGTTGCCCTCAATCAGCCGATTCCCCTGCTTTTAATTCTGGAAAAAGATGCGGGTGCTGAAGGCAGCACCTCCATGTCGATCAACGATCTGGCGCTTGTGCTGGATCATCCAGAACAGGTGGATGCAGATCGGGCAGTATTGATCACGGTTACATTCAAATAAAGTCATTATTTTATCTTTAATTTATAGTTTTTTATTTCTTCCACGCAGACAGAGAAAATTCGTATTTCACTTTAATTAAAGGCATTTCTATTAAAAGTTGATCAATCAGTTCTATTTTTGTTCAAAATCAGTCCTTTAATTTATACAATAAAGCTCAGCTTTCGCTGAGTTTTATTTTGACGTTGAATAAATTCGCTGCTGACGATACTCAGCTTTGGGTAAATAAGCTTTAATTTGGTGAAGCAGCTCAACTGCTGCATCGCGCTGACAATCATCAGGGAAGGTAATCGTGATTAAAGTAAGCTGATCTCCGCAGACAACCTGGGCAATTAATGCCGCAGGTTCATCGGCCTCCCGCTTTTTCCATCCATAGCGGCATTGACCTTCTCCGGCTTCAAATTGATGAAGCTCGCAAACCTGCTCAAAGCTCTTTTCAAAATAGACAGCCTTTCCATCTTTACAGGAATAACCGCTAACCTCCCATACGGGACAATGCGGATCACTATCATCTGTCCAAAGATTGATTCCGCCGGTTTCTAATTTTTCATATTCATATTTGTATTTCCCAGGCAATGTCAGTTTTACATTTCCAAAATTTTGAGTAATCTGATCCCGGCGATATCCGATCAGCGTATCGTACTTTAGTTCAGGCACACCGGTCAGATCCAGCGGATCACGTCCATCCAGCTGATTGAGCTTGTAATAAGCCTCAATGGGAAAAGGAAGCGATCTGTCCATCATCAGCGATTGTTCCAAATGCGAGAAAATAAAACTGTTGGTCTGTCGGTCAAGCTCGCTGCGGGAAGACGGGACAAAATAACATTGTTCCCACAGTTCATTCAATGCACAGTTTCGATGATACAGGGCGTCCTTGAGCGGATTTTTCCAGATGAAGAAATCCTCTGCGAAAGCTTCAACAGCTTCATCCTCCAACATCTCTGCCAGCTGCCGCATCGAAAAACGTCCCATATGCGTAATAACCGTGCCGGGAATTTCTCTCGGCATATAATTATTTAAATCCCAGCACAGACACAAACTCGTGTATTCCTCTTCTTCCAGCTGATGAACAGGGATCTCTGTTAACATTTCCAGCCAGGCATAAAAGTGATCCTCCAGCATTTTCTTATAATCGTGATAAACCATATATTCAGCTTCATCTTCAAACACAAGTTCCAGATCAAGCCGATCCGCCAGTGTTTCAACAAAATCCGCTGCCGCTTTATGCAGCCCTGGGCCTGCAGGGGTCGTTATGCACTCCCCTTCCATTTTCCATTGAGGTCCGTCTTCCTGCTCAAACTGAATTTCCATTATTCCAAGCGGGCAAAACATAACGCTGATTCCCTGTTCATCGGGAAAGGCCTGAAAATTTCTCTGTTCCGCTAATTCCTGGATTTCTTCTTTTGCTTCATTCAGATCCTGGATATGAGTCTCAAATGCTAATCGGATACTCATGACCGGCACCTCCTTTTTCTCATTATAGCATATTCCTAATGCCCTACAGTCTGCCAAAACAAAAGAGAACCGCAGTCTTCTCCCTCCGTACTCTGTTGAAGACATTCGATTCTCTCTTCTTTATTTTCTTCAATTACGCGTTTTTTCCGATAACAAAAGCATAGGCGCAGCCTGCTTTCAGATCCAGCTGCGAATAAATCTGATTCATTTCCATAAAATCCTCTGTTGGAATGTAGATCACATCTTCCCATGTCAGCTGCGGATTGTGACAAACCAGGAAATCCTCAACTGCGATACGATGATCATGAACTCCGACAATGGTAATGTAACAGGATGTTTCATCAAGCGCATTCCATCCGGCTAACAGATCTTTCTTCGGCAGCGGTTCCTTGTATAGAAACAACAAATATTCTGAACCGTCACGTCCGCCATAATAAAAGGAATGTCCGATAAAAACATTGTTGGCTTCATCTTTGTAGAGCAATACGATCCGTTCAAATTCATCCAAACTCGTCTTAATCCGAAATGTTTCAATCATGCATGATCACCTCTCATGTTCAGTATAGATAGCCTTCCCCAAAAGCTCAACACTAAGTTTCCGAGTTTACTAAACCTGAACAAGAACAGTATTTTTGTGTTCTATTTCGATATCAACGCTACCCCTTTTCCACAGGTGCTGATAAAATGAAGGAAAGTCCAATCCTTTCAGGCAGGTGAAGATCATGACGAAAAGAAAAATAGGAATTCTTGCACTACTTGTTCTCTGCCTATTTTTCTTAGTGTATCGCAGCATATACATAAAGCGCGTTCAACTTTCCTCCTCTCAACATCCTTGTACCTGGTTAAGCGTGGATGAAAAACCGCTGCTGTTCCTGAATCTTAACCGACAGTTTGTCTTTGACAGTGAATATAAAATTTTAAACTCTCAGTTGCAAGTGAAGTCTTATCTTCCAGGATTAGCGATTTTTTCTGAGCCGATCAGTCAGATTTCTGATTATTGGGTCAACCTTGATGATCATGGATTTTCGTATTATTTTAGTGTGCTGGAGCAGCAGCGTGACATCGTTCCTAGCTGCCAGTTCGCATTCGTGTCCGATGAACATGAAAAAGAGTTAATCCGGCAAAATAACAATGTCCGCTGGTTTCAACAAGATGAACTGGCTAACAATCCATCCTCAAAAATTCAATTCTATCGTATCTGGACATTACAGACAGACACTTTGGAAATCGCAGTCCGTTGTCCTGATTTTATGCTTGAGCTTGTTCTACCTGCTGTGGAAGCTACGTTTAATTGCTTGGCAAAATAAAGTTAGAAAATCCATTTATTTTATAGAACTCTGCCTATTCAGGCATTTAAAATACAATTAATATTAGATTAATACACAAATTAACGTATTAATTTTAAATTATACTCTGGAATAAAAAATGCGCAAGTGCTGAGCACGGCAACGCGGTTTTCGTTTTGAATGGAATTTAATTGGGTATTGAGTATCTCTGCCTGTGAGGGAGGCATATCATCCTCAGGATCACCCACGACAAGCCATGCCTTGCTTATATTTTGCCTGATAACAATATTGCAATCTTCTTTTTGTTGCGGCAAATTTACGATAATCATGATTTCGGTTTTCCCTGTTTACACGCGCCTTATACGTTCCTGCACTTAGTTCATTCAGTGTAGCATTGTAAGTGTTAAAGTTCAGATCCGGAATGGAAGTCATGTGATAAAAGGCTTCCACCATCGGGTAATTGATGTAAAGCTTTCCGACATCAGACGATTCCACAAAGTACTTCGCCATGTGACGGATCTTCTCTGGGGTAAATCCAAAATCATGCAAATCAAGATCAAAAATCAAAAGAATATCAGAATAGGATTCGTCAAACAATGTCTTTTTCACCAGATCAGGTTCACGTGATTTGAGCAGCTGAAGCAAGTCCATATCATCAGGATCGTTGTCCTCAAACATCTCTTTATACAACGTGTAGATATTCATACAGTAAGAAACAATCTCATATTTGAAATCAATCTGGTAAATAGAGAACAAGCGTTCCATTAAAGCAACGTCTGTCTTTGCTCCTTCCACTAACACCAGAATTTTTCGCTTCTTTTCAGCCATTAAATTCACCACTCATATAGAGCTTCTCCAGATTGTGACCTTCACGAAGCTCCCGATCCGTAGCATTGGCAAAGGATGTAAGTCCATCCCTAGTCAGAATGAAGTAGCAGTCTGGACGCATAATGCGATTAGAAAGCAGGTTTGTATTGTGGGAAGTGAGCACAACCTGAAAATCCGGCTGTTGCTCTAAAAGTTGAACCAGTGTTTTAGCCAGTTCATAATGATAAAAAGCATCAAATTCATCAATAAACATCAAGGAGACATCTGTAGCAGTCTTGTTCCAATAAAAAAATGTGTAAAGGGCTCTTGTGCCGCTGGACGCCGCCTTAAAAAACGGCAATGGTTTATTCGTATCAAAATATAAACGTTTTATTCCGTCAGTATCCTTTTTAGCGATCAAATTTTCCTGAAGTCCCGCTTTGTGCAGAAAAGACTCCAGCTCTTTCACCCGATTCCCTTCAAAGATAAAATCAAAATAATCTTTGCTATTTGACTTATAACCAATGTAGCAATTCTCATCCAAACTGCGGAACCAGAGCATATGCGATACAAATCCCTGCATCTGATAAAGCGGATGATTCTGAGCCAAAGTCGTATTGGCAATGACATATTTCAGAATAGAATCTGTACCGCGAAAGGAGAGATTCAACGTCGTGGTCAAGGCCTCAAGGCCAGACAAATCGCCGCGCATATCTTCGTAATCGTAAGTGAAAATCCGCTTGTTATCAATGGCAACGGATTCGTAAACAAGCGTCTGCTTGTCATTCTTACGGTATCGATAATCCACCTCACCGCTGTCAAATGTAAAAACATAATGAAACTCAGCGTAACCAGCCTTGTTGTTGACATTCAAATAATAATCATACAAGCCTGGTGTTACATTGTTTGTTGTAAGGTGAGAAACAATATCAAAAAGAGCCAGACCTAAATTGGACTTACCAACAGAGTTTTTACCATAAATGATCAACTTGCTGAGCAAACCCTTGGCAACACAAGAATTGTTGAATTTGTAATCACGGATGTCAGAAAAATCCAACTGAATGGTATTATCAAAGTTTTTAAAACCTGTGACCTCGAACAGCTTTAACATTGTGTTCACCTTCCTTCACTAGTATTATACTCATGTTGGAGAATCGAATCAACAATTCCCGTAATTTAATTACGGATGTTCTGTAATTAAATTACGTCACAACAAAGCATGAGGACATACCGTCAGAAAATTGAATTATTTAATAATATATCGGAAGAGTTCTTCCTATTCAATTGTTCAAAAAACTATAAACGTTAAGGGAATCTGATTGTTTTTTCTTTCTTGTTTAATAATAAAGTTTCCCCAAAAGTTCAACCTTGTTTTTTAATTTTAACAAATTAGATATAGCTTCTGTTTTCCCTGCCTTCAACCTAGTTGTAATTCTATTCCTCCATACCATGATTCATTTTTAAACAAAGTTTATGGATAAACTGCTTGAAATCCTTGGAGGCTGCTAAATCCATGACCGCCTGCGATTCGCTGAAAATCTCCACAAGCTGATCAAAAATTTCAGAAAACAATCGTCGGGATTTTTCGCTAATTCCTAGCAAGGCCACAATATAAACTGTTTTTGAATCCCACTTCATTCCTGCTTCGTTGATGGCAATAAAAATAAAATTATGCTGAATATCCTTGGAAAGGGTGTGAGGAATCGCTACTAAATTATAAGCAGTACTCGACATCTTTTCGCGGGCCATTACCTCGGTATAAAAATGACTGGAACCATAACCAAGGTGTTCTAAATCTTTGCACATTCGTTTCAATAGTTCAGCTTTTGGCATTTTGGGAACTGCATTATAAAATAATCGTGCATCAAAGAATTCCATCAGCTGACTTTTTAACAACTCTCCCTGTTTCTGCTTAATCATTTTATCCAGCCTATCACTTAGCGCTATCATATCTCCTGCAGTTAAAAAAGGATGCAAAACCAAGGCATCAGGAACCCCTGGCAATTCAGTCATCGAAAGTGTTAATTCTGCAGGATGACGGCTGGGATCAAAATCATTAATTGATACCGCAGATTGAATGATCAGCTGATCATCAAACTGACTGCGTATTTTATTGATAATCTGGATATATTGAGCATAATAGTCAGCATAGACAAAACAGCAGCTGACTTTCATTTTGCCTTTTCCATTGCTTTCAAAGTAAGAACCAATGTGCAAAGCAATATAAGCAATTTCATGTTCATTGATTTCAAGCTGAGCGGTCTTGCTTAAATACTGCGCAATACTGACTGAAATGTCATAGATCAGCGGATAGGAGAGTTTGATTTCATCGGTCAGCGGATTATTAATCTGATAGTGATGTTCCGCACGGAAAAACAAGTTTTGAATATGAATCGCAAACTTGGCAATGAAGTCCTCAGAAAAGGGTTCTAAGCAATAATGATCCTCAACCTGTTTTACTGCCTTCTGTGCTTGTTCAATATAACGTTGCTCAATGAAATTCTGAATGTTTTGGGCATTGATTTTTTCATGATCAATCTGTGTCGTATTGTTGGTAATAACCAATGTCAGATGATACCGTTCTGCGGCATTGAGCTCTTTATTAAACTCCCGAAACAGATAGGCAGCAATCGCTACTGCCGCCTGATATCCCGGCTGCGTTTCAACCTTTTTTAAATCAACATGCTCTTGCAATGGATGTCCACTGCGGACACGATCAATCATAATGATAAGATGCAAGGTTATCACATTTAAAGCATAATCATTGGTAAAGATGCCACATTCATCAAAAATATTACGAATTGCTGATCGGAATCCCCAGATTTGATAATGAAATGTCAGCAAGTCAATTTCCTCGTTAAAGACAAAATGATTACCTATTGCTTGACTGATCAGCTGACTCATTAATTTGCGCTTATCTGTTTCTTCTCCGTATATCCGCACTGTATTTTGGGAACGAACCAGATCCAAAGAAATCACTTTCAGCTTCTCTTTAAGCAGCCTCAGATCATTTTCAATCGTTGTCATGCTGACATAAAGTGTATCCGCTACATCATAAATAAGAAGCTCTTCATTGATCAGCAATTCCTGAAGCAAATAATTCTGGCGGGCAGAGGGTGTATCTACCCGCTGACGTTTTGTTAGCTGATAGTTTCGATAAGCTTTTTGACAAAGCTGATACCCCTTATCGCTGGAAAGAATGACTGGAACAGACAAGCCGTCATTAACTGCCGCAACATATTTGCGGATTTGACGCGTGGATACGCCCAATAAACCAGCCAAAGTTGCTGCTGAAACCCAACTATCTGATTTGCTTTTCAGTAATTCCAACATCTGGGATGACCGTGATTCCTTCATTGTCGCTTTCCCACCTTCCTCTGCCTTTAAGTATAAATAAAACCGTTCAATAAATAAAACAAAAGTAGTTCCTAATCCCAGGAACTTAAGCTATTTGTAATCTTTTACAAAATAATTTAAAGTATGCTTGAACTTGAAAAGAATCCAAGCTTCTCAAGTTTCATTCTGCAATCGGCCGATTGCCTGAAAACAAAATCTAAACTTGAAAAGATGAAGGAGGAAAATGATGTTTAATCTTTTATTGGTTTGTGGTACAGGAGCGTCCAGTGGATTTATGGCCAAAAATATCCGCAAAGCAGCCAAAGAAGAAAATCTGGAAATCAACGTCAAGGCTCGAAGTGATTCTGAAATCGAGGAATATATTGACTCGATTGACCTTTTGCTCGTCGGTCCGCATTTACGTTATATGTTGAATGACCTGAATCAGATCGCTGCCCCTTACCATGTCCCTGTTCGGATCATCGATGATCGAGCTTATGGAGCGCTGGATGGTAAAGCTGTACTCCATTTTGCTTTAGACTGCCTCAAAGAAGAAAAGAAAGGAGTCAACTCATGAATCATTTTATGCAATGGATGACCGAGAGTTTTGCCCCACGAATGAACAAGATCGCCAAAAATCCATGGATTGCTTCGATTCAGGATTCGATCCTAACAACAATGCCGGTGATTTTAATCGGTTCCCTAGTCACCATCTTAACCATTTTTCAGTCCTTCATTCCGGGATTCCCGGATTTCACCTTATTGTCCAGTTTTTCTTTTGGGCTTCTTTCCTTATTTTTAGCTTATCTGATTCCCAATACCGTCATGATCAAAAAGCATCATTCCAAAACCGCAAAACAAGCAGGTTTAGCCGGCATTGCTTTCTTCCTCATGGTTGTAAATCCTTTGTTTGAAGAAGGAAATATGACCCTAACCTTCGCCAAACTGGGTTCCAGCGGCATGATCGCAGCGCTGATTTCCGGTTTGTTTACTGGGGCTGTCATGAACCTGTTTGCCTCACATTCGTTCTTTTCAGAGGACACCCCGATTCCTGATTTTATTACAGTCTGGTTCGATACTCTGATTCCCATTACTTTGATTCTGATGGTTGGCTGGTTGTTTACCTTTCAGCTTCAGATTGATATCTTTGAGACGATCGCTTCGCTCTTTCAGCCTTTCGTAGCGATGGGTCAATCTTTCTGGGGATTTGTTTTCCTCAGCTTCATCGCTTATGGTTTTCTTTATTCCTTTGGCATTTCCGCCTGGGTTCTGGCGCCGATAACGCAAACCATCATGCTGAAAGGCATGGGCGACAACATGGCACTGGTGGCCGCTGGTGCAGCTCCAACCAATATTTTCTTAAAGGAAACGGTGCGGCTATTCATGGTGGGTGGATCTGGCGTAACCTTATCTCTAGCCATTATGATCGCATTTCTTGCCAAGTCAAAACGTTTGCGCCTGATCGGAAAATCTACTTTTCTTCCGTCCCTGTGCAATATCAATGAACCTTTGATCTTCGGGATTCCGGTTGCCTTTAATCCGATTCTTATGATTCCGATGTGGATCTGTCAGCTGATTTGTCCAATCGTTGTCTACCTCACGCTGCAGGCAGGCTGGGTGCCGATTCCGGCTGCGCCTTGGGATTTCGGCTTTATGCCGCAGCCGATTGTTGCCTTCTTTGCGACAAAATCCATCGCCGGTGCTCTTCTTACGCTTGTTAACTTCGGCATTTCCTGGATTGTTTATTATCCTTTCTTTAAAATCTATGATCGACAATGCTGCGAAGAAGAAAATCAAAACCTGGAATGCAAAACAGAAGTGATTGAAAAGGAGAGGTTAGCCCATGAAATACAGTAACGAAGAGCTTAATACCACAGCCATGCAGATCATTCTGCACGCAGGAAATGGCAGAACCATTCTGAATTCCATATTTGATCAGCTTGATGGAGATGCTGAAAGTTTATTAAAAGAAGCAAAAAAAGAAATTACCGAAGCTCATAAATTACAGACTGAGGTGCTGCAGAGGACAATCCATGAAGAAAATTTTGCCTCAACCTTGCTTTTCTCCCATGCACAGGACACGTTGATGAGTATTTACAGTGAATACCACACAACCGTCAATCTGTTAAAATTAAAAGATTTTCTGCAAGGTAAAAATCATGCATGATTTTTATTCTCAGTTTCCTGATGATTTTTTATGGGGATGTGCATTAGCTGCGCATCAATGTGAAGGGGCTTGGAATGAAGGGGGAAAAGGAATCAGCACCGCTGATGTTGCGCGTCTTGGCGGGATTGGCAAAGCCCGGCAGCTTGATGATTCTGTTTTGCCGCATGTTCATTATCCATCTCATCTGGGAATTGATTTTTATCATCAATGGCCTCAGGATGTGAAGCTCCTTGCTGAAATGGGATTGAAATGTCTGCGGCTTTCGATGGATTGGACGCGTATTTATCCAAAGGGAATTGAAGCCACACCGAACCCAGAAGGATTAAAATATTATCATGCATTAATCAATGCGCTGCTTGCTCATCACATTGAACCAATAATTACTATCAGTCATTTTGAGATTCCTCTGTTTCTGGCTCAGAATTACGGTGCCTGGAAAAACCGGGAGATGATTGACTTCTACCTGCATTACTGCCAAACTTTATTTACCGAATTCAAAGGTCAGGTCACCCGCTGGTTAACCTTCAATGAAATCAATCATAACGAGAATACGTCTGAGGCCGCAATGGCCTCTGCCTACCGTGTTTCCGGGATCCGGTATGATCGTGAAGAGAATATTTCTCAGATTGCCGCACAGAGTTCTTATTATATGATGTTGGCTACGGCTAAAGTGGTGAAGCTGGCCCATGATATTGATCCGCAGAATCAAGTGGGCTGTGTGCTGGCTCTGCATCCCAGCTATGCTTTCGATTGTCAGCCAGAAACAGCATTAAAGAGTTTGCAGGGCCTTGAGAGTGATCTATATATTGCAGATACTTTATGCCGCGGAAAATTCCCTGATTATAAACGAAGACAGCTTGCAAAGCGAGGCTTGACTTTGGATATTCAGCCGGAAGATGAATGCGCTTTCCAACAAGGCAAATTAGATTTCGTAGCCTTCAATTATTATTCATCCACAGTCTGTATGTTAGATGAAAGTCAGTATCCTCAAGGGAATCATTTTAAAGGTGGTAAAAATCCAAAGCTTCCGGAAACCAAATGGGGTTGGCAGATTGATCCCACAGGACTCCGATACGCCCTGAATCTCTTCGATCGCCGTTACCAGCTGCCAATTCTGATCACCGAAAATGGGATTGGATTAGAAGAGAAACTTTCTGGCATTGAACCCATTGAAGATGATCAGCGAATTGCCTACTTAAAAGCTCATCTCCAAGCATTAAAACAAGCCCTGATTGAAGATCAAGTTCACTGTATCGGCTATTGTCTGTGGTCTTGTTTTGATGTAATTTCAGCTACAACCGGAGAAATGCGTAAACGCTACGGTTTAATTTACGTTGATCAGGATGATGAAGGAAAAGGGACACTGCGCCGCTGCCCTAAAAAATCTGCCCAGTGGTATGCCAAAATCATAAAAGAGAATGGGAAAAATCTTTAACTTCCAATTGAAAGACTGCAACACTTATCATAAGCAGATATAGTTAAAAGAAGATCGAATTCCGATCTTCTTTTTTCAAAATTTAAGCGATTTTTAATTCTTTGTATGCGCAGAGAAAAAGCTTTATTTCAGCTCGATTTCATTTCCTTAACTGATCAATGGGTATTCCATCGAAATGCCGCTTGATTCTCTGTTCTCTACTTTATGTCTTCTAATAAAAAATCTTTCAAATGAACAATTCGAATTCCATTTTCGATCCCTGTATCCAAAGGATTCATGGTGACTACAAATTTCGGATAGTGATCCCGTATCTCCATTAAATTTCCTATTTCACGATCAGAATTTTCCGGAAGTTGTACGCAGACCTGAACATAAACTTTTTCATCGCGGCGGAGCGCAATAAAATCAATTTTTTTGTTCCATTTTTACCAACAAAACCAAAAAACTTCCTGATTTATAACAGTTTTTCAGGTCTAACCTTAAAAACTTTTTTCATTCCCGTTTTTAGATGATTTCTTATATCTAGTATTTACTGTTTTTAACTGATTCAGAGTCTAATCATTTCAATAGAGATTGGAGAAAGCTTATAAGATTTAATCCATTTAGTTTTCCGTTCTTCCTTTTTTGCCTGTTCACTGATAAGATGAATGTAGTAATAAGCAACATCCTGGCTTCTGAAACGGGTCAGACTGCTTGAGCCATCGAGTTTCCCTTCTGCAATTTAAACTTATTTATAAAGTTCACTGAACTTGAAAGAGAGAACTTTTATGCGAAAACACAAAATTTTATATCTTATCCTTTCACTTCTGCTTCTTCTTTCTGGTTATCTGGGATATCGCCGCTGGCATATCCAACTTTTTGACAGTCAGGAAAAACCAGCCTGTCTTTGGCTGAAGACCGATTCATCGCCGTTTCTTTTTCTGGATCTTCATCGTCAGTTTCAATCTGATGCTTCCATGAAGATCCTTGAAACGCAATTTTGGACAAAAAAATGATTCCCATCATAACGGCACCTTCCAAAATCACAGCCAGCTATACAAGCTATCAGCTGCCGACGGAGTCGGGCGAAACTGCCCGCTTTTATGTCAATGAGCATCCGATCAACAATCACTGCGGATTATCCTTCTTTTATATGCAGGAAGGTGAAACCCTCCGAGTAACTGAAACCGCCGTCTGGGTTCAGTTTGATCAATCGGTTTCCGATCCTGACTCATCCAATTCATCCGTTCAGCGCGTCTGGCAGATGCGCAGCAGCGAAGTTGAGATAATCATCAAGTTTGCGGACAGTTTAACCGACTCCATTTTGCCGGCCGCGGAAAAGACGTTCGCGCAGCTGGCTTCCTGATTATTTCCCGGGAAACGTTCATTGCTTCATTCGTTACAACATAAAAAGCTCCTCATGCGGAAATTGAATTCCAGACATGAAGAGCTTTTTTGTTTAGAATGCCAGGGTTGTCCCCCACTGTTCCTTATCCATTCCTGACCAGACGATGACATGGCCCATTCCCTGCCGTTCGTTGACCAGCACAGCGTCAGAAGGTCCCATATAATCTTCATGAGCGATCATAACCGTAAACTGATCTGCCCCTTTTTGGATAACCCAGCCTTCCGCAACCTTTTTCGCAAAAGGACGATCCTGCCGGCTGACTAAGCTGACCGGCGCATTGACCGCAAAACACGGCGCTTTTTCTCCTTTAGGATTGAGTGAGAAAATCGTTGTGATCGAAGCGAAGCCCGATGCATTCAGCTCTGTTTCCAGCATTTTCGACGGCACCGTCGTATTGTAATGCAGCGACAGCCGGGTATCCGTCAGCCGCACCTGCGCGTTGTCCGCCAAAGTCAGTACTTCACAATCGCTGTGATTCAGACTCAATGCCGCAGTCTGTCCTTTCAATGTCACTTCCGCAGCAGGCGAAAAATGCCAGCGCTGAACGATTTTATGCGTGTCTTTCGGATTGGCATAAATTTCATCATGGACTAAAATCAGGTCTTCGCGCAGCCAAACCACTTTTCGGCTGAGCACTGCACTTCCAGTTTCCAGATCCATATAGCCAAGCGCTACTCCCTGGGCCAGACGGAAGCCGCAGCTTTCACTGGCCTGCGTATTGAGAGACCAAGAAAGCTTGTGATATCCCCACGAACGCTTGCATAGAATCGAAGGCTGATCATCCAGCTCGATGACATTGTGCGCCTTCGGACCTTTAAACTCAAACCGTTCCGGCTTGTCCACATAGGTAAGCCGGCCGCTGTCGCGGACAATATCCTCACCGCGATAGAACAGATCGACATGCAGTTTGTCTTCATGCGCATGTCCGCCGCCATGAACTCCATTGGTGAAATGCAGCCAGGTTTGATCTTCGGTATCGCTGCTGTGCCAGAAAATATGACCGCTGTCCGGGAAAACGACAGTCCGCCGGCCAGAAGGAAGAGCCGGCATCGCCGCATAAGCCGCAGCAGCTTCTGCCCCTAAATCAAACACACAGTCAAAATCAAATTCCGCATAACCAGCCGCTTTCCACTGCGGATTGTTAAAGCTGTACGCCGCTTTGGTAATAATATCGCGGACATCTATGTCATCGCTGTCGCCCATCGCCATTTCAATCCCATCCGGCTTTTTGTGTTCAACGCAGAATTCGATCATCTTCGCCAGCCGTTCATTGTATCCCTCAGGCAATTCGATGTGATTGCGGTCTGCCAGGATCTTTACTTCCAGGAAGTCCTGCGCCACTTCATTGTGATACATTGTCGACTGCTCCCAATGTACGCCGTCCGGGTAAACCTGGCGCTGCAGCTGCAGATCCAACCGATGCAGCGACTCCTGAAGCATCGCTGCGCTGAACGGATGCTCCGGCATCAACAATGCTGCCGTGAATAAACCATGGTTTTCCAAAACACCCCAGTTGGAAATGATTTTTGTGCTGTTCCAGACTTCGGCGATGAACTTTTCCTGCTCAATCATTGATTCTTCAAACAGGCTGCAGAAGCTGTCGGTCAGCGCCGGACTATTGCGGAACAGACAGAAAGCCTTAATCCACAGATTCATCCGAATTCCGGTTTCCAATGTCCGGCAGGCGTTGGCACAATCCGGATCCCGCAGATTGATCTGACAGATCCAGCTCTTGCACTGTCTGACAAACGCTTCGGCATACTTTTCATCGCCCGTCAGGACATAGGCCTGACCCAGGGTAATCCAGAAATGATGACGGTTAAACGCAAAGATCCATTCCGGATCATCCGCAGGCTGATGCAGCCAGTTGATTTCCTTGTCAAAGACAACTGGAATTTCCGTGTATTCCATATCCCAGCGCAGATCAAAACGGAAGCTCTGGGCGCAGGCTTCATCCGCGCGTTCGATGATTTTGGCAATCTCCGACTGCGGGCAATGAGTCAGCACATACTGCTTTACCGCTTCAACGTCCTCAACAAAGAAATGCTTGTTCTGGGCAAAAAATTCGTTTTTTTTCATGGCTTGCTCCTTACCAGTACCGGTTCCAGTCCGTGACCATTCGTGTCAGAGCTTCCATATAATAATAGTCGCCCCAGCTGCAGCATTCATCCACGCCTTTATTGCGGCAGGTATTGGTCGGCGTATGCCGGTTATACGTGCTGTGAAGCAGAATGCCGTTGGATGAATTCCAGTCCTTGACCTCGTAATTGTCGATCAGCGATTTCATCATCTGACGGGCCAGCTTTGTATAGTACTGCGCTTCTTCCGGCTCCAGTACCTTGGCCGCTTCCAAGAAGCCGCAGATCACAATGGCTGCCGAAGAAGAATCGCGCGGTTCACTGCTTCCGTCAGTAAAATCAAAATCCCAGAATGGAATCAGATCTTCCGGCAGATGCCGCAGGTAGTAGTCGCTGATGTGCCGGAACAATTCAAGATATTCCGGATCCTGGGTATATTGATAGCTCAGAATCGTTCCATAAACGCCCCAGGCCTGTCCGCGCGCCCAGGCTGAATTATCCCGATTACCCTGATGAGTCACACCTTTAAGCGGCAGACCCGTTTCCGGATCAAAGAAGTAAGTGTGGATCGTTGAATAATCTTCACGCACAACGCATTTCATCGCCGTGCGGATATGCCGATGCGCGATGTCCGCAAACTTCGGATCGCCGGTGACTTCGCTGGCCCAATATAATAACGGCAGGTTCAACAGACAATCAATGATCAGTCGATAGCTGTCCTTGTCGCCCATCTCTCCCCAGGCCTGAATGAATTCACCTTTTTCCTGAAAGCGGGTGATCAGTTTTTCTGCCGCCAGGATTGCCGCCTGCTTTGCGGTTTCATCTCCGGTTAATTTCCAGCCGGCGACGCAGGAGAGTGAATACAGAAAACCGAGGTCATGATGATCAACACTGAATTCCTCATGAATCCGCTTGTAGAAATCCTCAACCTGAATCAGCGCGGCATACTTAAAGATATTTTTCTTTGTATGTTCATAGGCCAGCCAGATTTCACCTGTCCAGAAGCCGTTAGTCCAGTCTTTGTTGATAATCGGCTGATAGAATAAATCCGTACTGCTTGCGGATTGATATTGATAGGTAAATTCCGGCAGGTTCTTTTCTACCTGGGTGCAGGCACGGTCCAACGCGGCGATCATTTCTTCGTGTGTCGCCTGGGGTTTCTCTAAAAATTGAATACGATCCATGTCCGAGATCCTCTCTTTCTCTTCTTCCTTGAGTTTATCATCATTTTTCGCTATGATAAATAGGAAGGTTAAGGTTTTTTTGTATAAATTAAAGAAAGAGGAACGGAAAATGGAAGATTTCAGCGTCGCATTCCGTTATGCGATTCAGCGTGAATGTACTTTAGAATGGGGAGTGAAGCGCGATCGCATCGACTACAACAACCTTGTGTTCATATTAAAGGGAAAAGCCTGCTATAAAATTGATGATCAGGAGTTGATTTTAAGGGAGAACCAGGTCCTTTTAATTCCTGCCGGAAGTCTGCGGGAAGCGCATCGGCTGCCGGAAGTCCCGCTCACACTGCAGTCTTTTGATTTTTACAGCGATCAGCCGCTGCCGGCTTTGCCTCAGCGTGTCCTGACCCTGGATCGGCTGGATTTCTATCTGCCGTTATTTCAGGATTTCAATCGCCATTGGCTGACGGATAAACCGTTGTCGCGGCTGCATTGCAAGTCGGTATTTTATCAGATTTTAGATGAGCTGTATCAGACTGCCTGGGCGCAGCAGGAGAATCCGCATGTCCGGCAGATGAAAAACTACATTGAATCGCACCTGACCCAATCCATCACCATGGAGGATCTAGCCTGGGTCAGCGGCCTGAACGTCGTGTACTGCGGTGCGTTGTTCAAACAGGAAACGGGCATGAGCGCACTGCGCTACTGGCGCACGCTGCAGATCCGCAAAGCGGCGCAGCTGTTGAGCGAGCCCGATATTTCCGTCAGTGAAGCTGCCTGGCAGGCCGGATTTGACGATTTATTTTACTTTTCCAAATTTTTCAAAGAAATTCAGGGTTTGTCGCCTAAAGCTTATCAGCGCCGGCATGCCGGTCAGCGTTCTTCACGATAAGAAAAGATCCGCTCATGACTTTCAGGGTTAGAAATCATTGCGGATCTATTTTTAGTTCTGGAAAACTTGAAAGTTGCGACTTACCGTATAGCGTGAGCCGCAGCCGATTCCCCGGCCGCTTTTCTGGTTAGCGCGGCATGCGCCTATGACATCACCGCAAGACATCACTATAAGCATGGTATCCGCCAATCACTTCTCCGTCGATATTCATCCGTTATTCAATCTGCTTCTTCCGGCAGGGCTTCGAGATAAAAGCTGACTGGCCGGAATCCGTCATTGCAGGAAATCATAGCGGATTTGGGATTTTTCATCCACCCTTTGTAAAGATTTTCCCCGCCGCAGGCCAGCGTCATGACAAAGGCGGAAAGACTGGACCAGGCGCTTTCACAGAACCCTTCCGGCTTCTCCCATCCATTCGCGATGAACACCTGCCCTTCCTGCATACCGCAGGCGTTTTCCATCGGATTTTCAAAACGCTCCATTAAATCCCGATGCTCTGTGACCTTCATTACGGTAATTCGGCATTTTTTCATAACGGCCTCCTGTTTCTTTTTTTTATTTTACCATAAACCCCCGAAGCCTTCCTGCTAAATCTAATCTGCCGGATGCGAATCTTTTTTTCTGTTTGATCCTTTCCTTTTTTTAAACAATTTTAAGTTCTTAAACGTTTGTCTGAATTTTTGGATTCATGTAATCCGTACACTTTCCCATATCGTGCGGAAAGAGATCTTTTTTTTCAAAAACGCAGCCCACAAAAAAACTGACCTTTGCTTCGAGGGGCCAGTTCGCTTCTCACTCAATCGATTCCTGTTGAATTTTTTTGCTTATTCTTTTGAATCAGGGTCTTCTTTTTTTCCCTTTCCTTTCTTCTTTTTTCTTGACTTTTCCTGATTTTCTTCGATTAAAATTTTTCTGCGTGTTTCCAGAATTTCATCGATCTGATCAAAACAGGGTGAATCAAAGAATTCCTTGATTGAGATATCCAATGCCAGACAGATACAATAAATCGTCGGAATGTATAACGTTTCCTGCGGCTTAGACATAAAGGAAGAAATCGTGCTGTTGCCGCAGGCTTTATTACTTAATGAGCTATAAGTCAGATTATACTTCTTGCACAGTTCATCAATCCGCCGGCGCAGGGCTTCGCTACATTTCATCTCTATACTCCTTTGTCTAAATCATCAAACAGTTCACTGTCAAAGAATTCACTGAACGGCATATCAAATGCAGCAAGTATTTTACAGCAGGTTTGCAGTGTCAGATACTTGTCCGGTTCCCGTTTATAATTGTAGAACACATTTTTGTTGACGCCGCTGATCTTGGACAGCTTGTAATAGGACCAGTTTCTTTTTTTGCGCAGCTCGTCAATCCGTTTAAAAACCGCTTCATTTAATTTCATTTGATCTATCCCTTGTATCAACACAAAATAGTCAATAACATCCAATTCCGCTTTTATTATACCCAGACGCGTGATAGAATTGAAATTGGGGGTTATGTTCTAATTATGGTAAATAAAGGAATGCTTAACGTGGGTTCATTCATTCGTCAGGTTCGCACAAAAAAAAACATGTCGTTAGAAAGGCTTTCCGCAGTTACTGAAATCTCGGTCAATCAATTAGCCGCGATAGAACAAGGGCAGGATTGTTTGGTTTCTGACTGCTTCATTCTCTTAACGGCTTTGGGCTTTGACTGGAATCAAATTGTTGACGCCCTTCAGCAGAATCAGCCGCAGTAAAGGAAAGGCCGGCCTTATCGTATCTTAGTCCTTCCCAAAGGTTTTGCCAAGTTGATTTGAATTCGATTGGAAATGCGCAGGATCTGGAATGAAGAAAGCGGTGCGCTTAAAATAAAACAGGATGACGCTGTGTTCATCCTGTTTCTTCATCACTTAAAGACCTAAGAACTGATAAAAGCTGAACAAAGGAAAAGTACCTGAAAAGGCAGATAAGCAAATTGGCAGCATAGTTCGTTTACTCCTCTCTTTTTATCCAAGTACTTGATATAAAGATTATAGTCTTCCCGCGCTCTGCAAACAAGCAATCGAAATTAATAAATAACGCTGAGAAAGACATGGAATTCCGCTTCATTCTTATCCAGTTTACTGTAAAGGAGAAACCATGAAACAAGTCAATGCTTTAATACGGATTACCCGTTTGAGAAAAGGGTATAAGGCAGCGGCGCTGGCTCACGAATGCGGGATCACCGCCAGTTATCTGAGTCAGATTGAATCCGGAAAAGAAGTCGACAGTGCCCTGACATCGATTCTGCTTCAAAAATTGGGCCTTGTAATGAAAGCCCGGAGTGAGGATTTGTGCCGCTATGATAAAATCCTGGATGACTTTTTCCAGGCCGCTGCCTTCTATGATCTTGACCAGGCATGGGAGCGCTTCTCCGTTTTGTCGGCGCTTGAAACGGTGATCATGGAATCTGAGCTGGCGTTCAAATATCTGCTTGCCGCGTTCATCTATTCCGTTTTAAGTAAGAACCCGATGAAAATCCGGCAAACGCGAAGTCTTTTGGAGAAATGCGAGAAATTAATGGATGAGGACTTCCGCCAGCTGTATTATTTGTATATGGGCAGTTCGTATGCCGATATCCGGGACAATCTGTTTAAGGAGTACACGCAGAAAGTCTTAAATATGAAAGAAAAAAGAGGAGTAACCTCGATCGCTCTGTATCACATGGCAGTCTGCTTCGCCAAAGAAAACAATCATTTTCTGGCCGATCAATACAATTTAAAAGCGCAGCGGAAATTCACGGAAGAACAAAATTACCGCCAATTGATTTTCAGTCAAGCTTTCGAGGCTGTCCTCTATTCGGAAAACAATCTTTATGATGAGGCTCTGGCCTTGACTGTTTCCATCTTAGATCAAACGCTTGTTCCGCTAGGTGAGGATCAGCGTCAGCAGCTGCTTCAGAACATGCTCTTTATCTGTAATTTAGCCGGCCGGTACGAACAGGTCCTGCGCTATTGCGAACACTATGGCCATAATCTGGAAATGACGGATATGCATCGGGCTATGCAGGCGTGGGCTTGCATGCAGCTCAACGAACCCCGGAAAGCCCTGACTCTGCTTAATCTATGTCCGCCGGCAGAAAGCGATCCGTTTGCCTCACAGTTTATCGCTGTTCTTTATTCCTATCTCACCCGGGATGAAGCTTCTCTGCAGCGTCAGCTGATCCAATTTCAAAAGTACACGATTCAAAGCGGGGATTATTTATCCGCCAAATTCATTACTGACTTGATCTATGATTTTTACAGCCGCCGGAATAATTATTCCAAAGCGGTCTACTATCGGAATTTACTGGATCAGAGAAAATAGCTTACTAACATAGAAAGAGGGATTATGATGATGGAACGAGTTCAATCTTTACTGGAACAACTGGCTCAGGATAATCAGGTTACGGTTGACGATGTCATGAAAGATTTGCAGCGGCGAATCGATGAAGCCTGGGCAGCGGAAGACGAAACGGAAGACAGCCTGCTGCATAGCTTTTTTAGAAGTCAAAAACCTTGTCCGGGTATGTTTATTCTGGCCTTCGATCTGCTGCAGGAAATCAACGATCAGGTTCAGGAAATTCTCGAAGCGATGATTCAGGAAGAAAGCGAAGCGGGAATTGAAGCTTCGATTGAAGTGGCCGATCAATTAACCAGCGAACAGCTCAAAGATCCGATTGAAACTTTCCTGGCGATGCTAAAATCTCTGAAAAGCAATGCGCCGATCATCCGGATGATTTACCGCCAACAGGCATAAACCGATCTTTGATCCACTCCATTTGACGAAGAAGCTTCTGTTTCAACAGGCAAACGATGCAGTTCGCTTTTTTAATGGAACGGTAGTTTTTTCTGTCAAACATCCGGCTGCATATCGGCAGACAGGAAAAAGGATCGACATTTTTTACCGTCAATCCTAATTCAACTTCATTTTTTGATTTTCTTTACAACGAAGGTATGGAATTCAGGTCTATGTTAAATCGGTTCCATTGGACGCGATCACCTTGCGGTACCAGGCGAAGGAATCTTTTTTTATCCGTCGGTAGCTGCCGTTGCCTTCATCGTCCCGATCGACATAGATAAAACCATAGCGTTTTTTCATTTCTCCAGTAGACACACTGATCAGATCCAAGCAGCCCCAGGCCATATAGCCGATCAGATCCACGCCATCCTCTACCGCCTTGCGCATTTCATTCAGATGATCACGCAGATAGGCAATGCGGTAGTCATCATGCACGGTCCCATCCGCTTCCAGCTGATCCACGCAGCCGATTCCGTTTTCCGTGATCATGATCGGAACCCGATAACGATCATACACCTTGAGTAAGGTTGTCCGCAGACCCACCGGATCAATTGGCCAGTTCCACTCGGTTTCCGTTAAATACGGATTCTTGATGCCGCCCATGATGTTGCCGCTGGTTTCCTCACTGAATGGCTGGGTACTTTCTGAAATACTTTGATAATAGGAAAAGGTGTAGTAATCACAGACCCCTTCTTTCAATAATGCTTTTTCGGTGTCATTCAGCTGCAGCGCAACCCCGCGTTTTTCCAGTTCGTTCAAAGCATAGAACGGATACTCTCCCTTTAACATGACATCCGCGCAGGTGTTGTTATAGAACAGATCGTTTTTCAACACCAACAGGACATCGTCGGGATGACAGGTTCGCGGATAACGGGTAATATGGCAGATCATGGTTCCAAAATGGAAGTTGGAATTGATCTGACGGCCGCGGATCACCGCTTTTGCCGATGCGATCATCATATTGTTTAAAGCGTTGAAGCGCTCATTGGGATCATCCTTCTGTTGGGTGAAGAATTGGGCTTCAGGATCGATCAGCGCGCCCTGACCTAAAGCGCTCATTGGCAAAAACATATCATTAATTTCATTGAACGGAATCCAATACCGGACTTCCTCTTTATAATGTTCAAACAACGTAACAGCATAGCGGACATAGAGATCGATTACTTGTTTATTGACCCATCCGTGATAACGCGTGCCGACAGCCAGAGGGATATCGCTGTGGGAAATCGTCACAATCGGTTCAATCGCATATTTTTTTAATTCCGCAAAAACATCGTGATAAAATTGAATTCCCTTAGGATTGGGCATGGCATCATCCCCATGAGGGAAGATTCGCGCCCAGGAAATCGACATCCGGTAAGCCTTAAATCCCATTTCGGCAAACAGCGCGATATCTTCCTTATAATGATGATAGAAATCAACGGCAGTATGGGATGGATAAGTATATTCTTCCTTCATTTCTAACGAGATCCGGCGCGGAGCAGTATGGGAGCCGACAGTCACGATATCGGCCACACTGAGACCCTTGCCGTCTTCAAGATAGGCGCCTTCGACCTGGTTGGCTGCGGTCGCCCCGCCCCAGAGAAAATCACTTCTGAAATTTTTCATCTTCTACTCCTCAAATTTGAGCAAGCTCATCGCAATCCAGGTGACAACCATGGCGACACCCACGCCTAACAGATACCAGGGGAAGGTTTCAGTCATCGCTAAGACAATCGTCCCAAACGGAACAAAACCAAACGACAGATACTGAACCGTGAACGCCCCCATGATCGCACCGCCGGCAGCCCCGCCGATCACCGTTGCCCACAGAGCTTTTTTATACTTCATGATCAGACCGAACATGACCGGTTCTGTAACGCCGATCAAAGCGGTAACCCCGGTGGATAAACCCAGCGACTTGGTTTCTTCCTTTTTGGATTTATAGAAAATAAACAGCGCGCAGACGGCCATTGCCGCATTGGAAGCCGCGGTGCAGGGATAGATGAAATCGTAGCCGAGTGTCGCCAGGTTCTGCACGGTAATCGGCGACATCGCTACCTGCATGCCGGTCATCAACATAAATGGATATAAAGCGCCGCACAACGCACCGCCGACCGGTCCCAGCGAAGTATACAGCCACAGAATGCCCTGTGCGACAAAGGTACCGATCCAGTTGCCAATCGGCGCCAGAATCATCCAGCCGACAACTGCCGAAAGCATAACGCAAACCAACGGTGTAACAATGATGTCGATCATCTTCGGCACAACTCGCTTGCAGGCCTTTTCAACAAAGGACTGGAAATAGACGATCAGAATTGCCGGAATGACTGTCGATGCATAACCGGCATAGGTAATCGGAAGAAAACCAAACAGCTTGATCGACGTGCCGGCCATGGCGGAGAAGGTCGGATGCATGATGATCGCGGCCGTGGTTGCCGCTAAATAAGGATTGCAGCGGAACCGTTTGCCCGCGGAAAAGGCAGCCAGGATTGGCAGGAAGTAAAAGGCAGCTTGGGAACAGGTAAAGAAAAACGTATAGGTCGCGGAATTGGGATCGATCCATCCTAATGTCTGAATCGAATACAACAGTCCCTGAAGCAGACCGCAGGCTACGATCGCCGGAATGAACGGCGCAAAGATCGAGGACAGCGTTTCCATAAAGGTTCCCAACAGATCTTGGATGCCTTTCTTTTCGGGTGAGAGCGAATGGTCAAGATTTTCATCAATCCCTTCCTGTCTTTGAAAATCACCGACCTGACAGAGTGCTTCATAAACATCGTTGACTTCATTTCCGATAATCACCTGAAACTGATTGTTGCTCCACTTGGAACCAAACACCGAAGCGAGCTTGTTGATTTCTTCCGCTTCTACCCGATTTTTATCTTTCACGGTTAAGCGCAGTCGTGTAACACAGTGCGTTGCGAATGAAATGTTGTCTTTGCCTCCGACATGTTTTAAAATATCGGCAGCCAAAGTCATGTAGTCTTTTGTCATACTCTAAATCTCCTTCTCTTTTGTTTTTCTCTTCTATGGGGATCCAGTCCCGCGCGTTAGACTGGGATCCCCATTTTTTGTTTGTTCCTCAACGTTGAACGTTAAGGCTGCAGAAATAACATCCCTTGGTTTTACACTGTCGGTTGCGCACAGCGCTCACGATCACATAAACGCTGAACATGCAGGATCAGATAAAACTTCTCTTCCTCACCAATCGGATAGCCGCTGGCTTCCAGATAGACCGCCATGGCACTGACGACTTCGCAGATTGGGGCATACCGTTCTTTAATCGTCTGGTATAGGGAATAGGAAACATTCTGCGGAGGTTGTTGATTCATCCGCCGAAGCAAATACTGCAGATGTGTCGCAAAACGGGTGTAGTTAAACGATTTTCGATAGATCGGATGATGCAGATACGCTTCAATGATCCGCGTACAGCCGTCGATCAGTTCTTCTTCCTGCTGCGTATTGGAAGTTTTGACAGACAGCTCGGCGTTAATAAGATTCAGTGCAATGCCTGCTTTCTCACTTTCCGGCAGTCGGATATCCAGCTGTTCCTCCACTCGCTGCAGCGTTCTTTCCGCCAGCTTCATTTCTAACGGATAGCTGCTTTCCAATTCATAGATCAGCGGCATTTTCAGCTGAATTTTCTTGTTCATCCGTTCGATGCAGAACTCCAGATGATCGGCCAGCGTAAAGGGCAGATTGGCATTCAGCTCAGCCGGGATCTGGTCGACCGCTTCGTTGTAGATCTGATCCGCGATCTGCAGGATCTTGGGATTAACCGTCTGAATTAGGCGGATTGTTTCCGAGTTGAAACCGTAATATGTACGGGAAATGATCGAGAGATCTGTCAGCTCGCACGGCATTTTCTGAAATCCGACGCCGCGGCCTTCAACAATGACTTTTTCACCCTTGGAATCCTCCGCCAGCGCAAAGTTGTTATTGATCTTTTTTAACAGCTTCATAAGCGTTCTCCGGTCATGACGGTTTCTGAAGCTTTTACGGACTGCAGATCCAAATGTTTTTCCCAATGCCAGTTTGATGCTTTGGTGATCAGCATCATCACCGTCAGGTCATAGGCGCTTAAAAGCTGGCGGTCAAACCGAATGATCGGCTCACCCCGACGGACTGGATCGTTGACCTTCTTTAAGGCTGTAAATCCCTGTCCCTGCATTTCTACCGTATCCATGCCGATGTGAATCAACAGTTCCACATCTTTGCTGCGGATCCCGAAGGCATGCCGGGTTTCAAAAAGCATGATCAGTTTCCCATCACAGGGAGCACAGACAAGCTCGGCGTGCGGATTCACCGCGATCCCATCGCCTAAGTTTTTACTGGCGAAAAACGGATCGCTGACCTGTGTGATATCGAACAGATCCCCTTCTGCCGGAGCACCTAAGATCATCGTTTTCTTTGCGAACAGACTTAACATCTTAACACCTCCTTTGTGCAACAAAAAAGGGAGGCAAACCATAACCAAAACAAATGTTCTGGTTAGTTATGCCTCCCTTACGAGTTACAGTCTAACGATAGTTTAAAATTACACCTGAATTTTCTTTTTGTCAAGCGCTTTCATGAACTGAGCTCAAGAATTCAACGCTGCTCAATTGAAAAGTTAAGTTCCACTTCTGGGCGGGGCAAGTGGAAATCACTC
>ERZ1108168.473-NODE-473-length-30965-cov-128.884989_pt1 | contig 30965 bp, 27 predicted proteins | sample MGYA00403704_ERZ1108168 | MGnify/ENA primary metagenome ERZ1108168 (study PRJEB35170, sample SAMEA104062421) | human gut metagenome | biome: human gut; feature: human-associated habitat; material: faeces | place: Denmark | collected 2012-06-12 ...
TGGGATTCCTGGGAATTGGTAACAACCCGATGGTAGGTTGTACAGTAGCTTGTGCGGTTGATGTAGCTCAGGCTTTAGGTAAGTAATTCAGATAATTACTATATATTAAATCCCTGTAACTGATAAGGTTATGGGGATTTTCATTTATAGCTAAGTTCAACTCTTAATTACAGTAATCACCTACCCTACTGACCTCTTTTATGTATCTGCTATTAGTCAAGTCAACAATTCTTTGAACTTCATTTTCCTTCTATTCTGACTTATAAATAAGAGAAGTTAGAGGAATGTCAAAGGTGGCTTATAGATGTTAAAATCACAGCCATTCACAGCCAATTCACAGCCATTAGGCTCTAAAATCAAAAATGGCTGTGATTCAAAGACAATCAACTGTATATCAAGACTAAGGTTAAGGTCATACTCCATAATTCTATGCTATAGAAAACATCATTTATAGTATGGAAAGACATACATACACAATTAACTTTTGGGTTAGCCCAAGTAAAGCAAGGAAAAATGGTAAAGCACCCATCAACATTACCATCACCCTAAATGGTCAAAGAGCATCATTCTCATCTAATAAGATGATAGCTCCCAATGACTGGGATGCCACAAGGCAAAGAGTAAAAGGAACTAATGATACTGCCAAGTTGATTAATGAATCTTTACTCTTAATCAAAAACAAGATATACAAGAAGGAAGTAGAGCTATTGGAAAGAGGTTACATCCTGACAGCAAACTTATTGAGGGATGCCTACCAAGATAAGATAGATGCCATACAAACTAAAACCCTGAATCAAATCTATCAAGAGTTCTTAGATAGCCTTATCAAAGTAGTAGGTAAGGGAACATCAGAAGCAACTTACTACAATTATAATAGAACCTTTAATCTCTTGAAGGAATACATGAAAAAGAAATTCAAGAGAGATGATATGTTCCTCTTAGAGCTTAATTATTCATTCATGGCAGACTTTGATATTTTCCTAAAGACTGAATATAAACAGAAGAAGAATACCACTGTTAAGCATTTAAAGTGCCTGAAAAGAGTAGTAAACATAGCCCTAGCCAATAAGTACCTACAGATAGACCCTTTCCTTAATTACAAAGTAGAAAGAGAGAATGTGGAAAAGGAGTTTCTAACAGAGGAAGAGCTAAGAGCTATCATCAATAAGGACTTCTCACTGCCAAGACTAGAGAGAGTTAGAGATCTTTTCATCTTTAGCTGTTTCACCGGGCTTTCATATGGTGATGTTAAGACCCTTAATGAATCTCACTTTATCCAAGATGAAGAAGGTAGAATTTGGATTAAGAAGCATAGAGTTAAAACTGGTGTGCTATCAAGAATCCCCCTACTACCTATTCCTAAGTTGATATTAGAGAAGTACAAAGGTGGAGATAAGCTACTCCCAGTCATTGATATTTCCTCTACAGATTCTTACTTGAAGGAGATTGCAGATTTATGTGGTATCAAGAAGAGGATTAGCTACCATACAGCAAGATTTACATTTGCAACCACAGTTACTATCACCAACAGGATATCACTTGAAGTAGTAAGCAAGATGATGGGACATACCAATACAAGAATGACATCTCACTATGCAAAGATTGTAGATAAGTACATAGGTGAAGAAATGGATAAATTAATGAATACTTATGATAGTTTAATACAAGAATAATGCCATATACAGAAAAGAACCTCTACTGTTGATGGATTGTGGAGGTTCTTTTGCACTCATTTTTCTGTTTTTATTAGGAGAAATGAGTATAAACTATTACTTTTGGCTATCACTAATACATGATAATCATGAGCACTCTAAGAGACATAACATCAAATAACAGCCTATTTTCTGATGGTAAATATGAAATACTATATTGTACTGGAATCCCTCATTCTTTTGAAGATGACCCTCTACCTATGGTTCAGACTCTTAATGGCGCAGATGTAAACTGTGAAAATATAGACCTAAAATACAAAGTTAATTGGCTGGAAGAATATAAGACTATTGAATCAATTAGTTTCTGGATGCCAAAAGATGATGCTTATCTAAAAGATGTATTCATTACTTCCCCCTATGGGTTAATCAAAAAAAATAGAACAGGAATAGGTGCAACCACACTTGAATTAAGTTCTCCAAGAAACAGCATAGTGGTAGTTCCCACAAGAGCATTAGCCTATAGTAAAGCAGTGAACAGTAAAATAGAGGGAGAAGATAATAAGTATAAGATACTCTATATAGGTGGAAGAATCACTGGCTTTAATGTTCCGAGTATACCAACTTACCTTTCTGACTCATCCATTAAATACAAGAAGTTCATAGTTGTTGCTGATAGTTTACCAGTCCTTTTAAAAGCTATTGGTAAAGAGAGTTACAAAGACTACTTCTTTATGGTTGATGAAATAGATTCATATCAATATGATTGTAGCTACAGACCTAATATGGAAAATGTTATTGACTATTATTTTCAGTTTCTCCCAACCCAAAGATGTCTGGTTTCGGCTACTGTCAGCAGATTTTCCAACAAACTAATAGAAGATGAGCCTGTCATTAATGTGGAATTTAATGAACCACTCCCCAGAAATATCAGATTAATTCATACAGATGACACTGATATACGAGTCAAAAAGAGTATTGAAGATATTCTTTCCACCCATCCAGATGATAAAATATTGGTAGCATATAATTCAATATCAAGTTGTGGATATATTATTAATAGTCTTGATGATAAGTTGAAAGCAGATTGTGCTATGTTGTGTAGTACAAAGAATAAATCTACTGTAGAACATTACAGTGACATAACTGATAATCAACTCCCTAAAAAGATTTCATTTATGACTTGCACCTATTTTGTTGGTATTGACATAACAGAGAGATTCCACTTAATTACTGTTACCAATTCTAAGAAACCCCATACAGTACTATCTATAGACAAGTTGCAGCAAATAGCAGGTAGATGCAGAAGTTCAGAAGGTTTGCTAAGTGAAACCATAATTTACACAACGAAAGAAAATACCAATAACCTTAATCCCGATGATGTATGTAGTGAAGCCTTGGCTGATGCCCAACAATTAACCCACTTTGGTGAGTTATACTCAACTTTCAAATATAAATTCCCTAGAATAAGTTTGTTTAGAAATCAATTTGATTCAACAGAGTTTATCAAAGAAGCAACTGTAAGTTATTATGGCAGTAAACCCGTTCAAGTATTGAGACAAGATATAAATGGAAAACTAATGCCTTCTTTCTTCAATATAGACAATATCAGAATACAAATAGAGTTATTAAATAATCTATTTTCTCAAGATTATTATCTGAAAGATAAATTAATCCATGAAGGACATAATATTGAATATCAACAATGTCAGGAAGATGAAAAAATTGCAGATACTGTTATTGAAGAAACAGATGCACAAACTCAACTATCAAATCAGAATCAAAGAGATGAACTCATTTCACTATTACGACAAGAAACAACTCTAGAGGGCAGAGAAAGAACTGCTAATACCCTGCGTACACAATGCTCTACACTAAATATCATATTCCTTGAATACTTTATTGAGTTATACAAGTATGTTCCATTTGAGGCTTTAGTAGATAAGTTAGCACTGTATAATAAACCTAGTGAGTATAAAAAGTTCCATAATTATGTACTATTTTGGGCTTTAGAAGAAAGTCATTCAATAAAAGTTACAATGAGGCAAAATCTACCGCTTAATGAGACCTTCACAGGAGAAGAATTAACTACTAGATTTAATACTATCTCTAGTCTATTAGGGCTTAGAGAGTTAAGTCCAAGACAGGCTATTCCAATTGTAAAAGAGTTCTGTGAGCTTTCTGAAAGAACAACTAAAAGAGTAAATGGTATTCCTACTGGTGCATATAGAATCCTTAGTTATAATCCTTTTAGACTCAACATAGAGCCATTGCAACATATTCCTGCAACTAAAGATATGCGTAATGAATTTAGATTCTAGAACCTGTATTCACTTCTCTTATATTGTAATTTAAGGGTGAATACACAACTATATCCATAATCCCCTGTTTTCATTCCAGAAAGCAGGGGATTACTATATAAATACATCTGTAATGCATAACTCTTCCTACTGCAAGTACTCTTTCTATCATTTCTAATTTTCTTCTAATTTTTCAGCTACTCTATTGGTATGAGTGTGCTCTAATTCACTTAAACACCCACCCCCTACTTTAGAAGTGGGATAGCCCCCTGTGTCAATTGTGGGCTTATTATATCATAATGGGCTTATTACACTCAAACTCATTACCCCTTCTTAGTAGCTGAATCAACAGCAGCAGAATAGTCTACTGCACAACAATAAAATTACAAGATTATGGAAAGATTAAAGTTCTTAGAGACAATGACAGTTAATGAGTTTAAAGCTCAAAAGGGTGTTAACAAGATTGAAGTAAAGCAGAATCCACATACAGGTAAGTGCTTCTTTGTGTATGGTTGTGAGACTGGTGCTGTCAGTGATAAGTTTGTTAATGGTGAAGTGACAGTTCCTGTTATATCCCAAGTATGTTCACCTAGTACTGGTGACATGTTCTACATGTTACATCAGAAAGGTGAAGGCGGAGCTATGACAGTGGCTACCTTATAAGGTGAGCCTGTTAAGTCCTCAGTGGTGGTTAGTCTATTAAAGGCTAGCTACCTTTTTTGTTTACTAATTACTAACAACTAAATACCATCTAATATGTTGAATTTAAGAGTTTCATCCAAGAAGCAGGCTAAGATTAAACTAGCTCTGCAAGGTTGTGCTGGTTCAGGTAAGACCTATTCAGCATTACTGTTAGCTTATGGGCTGTGCAGTGACTGGACTAAGATAGCCATTATTGATAGTGAGAATGGTTCAGCAGACCTCTATGCTCACTTAGGTACTTATAATGTATTAAATCTAAGTGAGAACTTTACTCCTGAAACCTATATACAGGCTATTGAAGTCTGTGAAAGTGCAGGGATGGAAGTTATCATCATTGACAGTATCTCCCAGTGTTGGGATACCTTGCTAGAGTATCATGCCAGCTTACAAGGCAACAGCTTCACTAATTGGCAAAAGGTCACTCCAAGGATTAATGCTTTCATGCAGAAGATCCTACAGTCCTCAAGGCACATTATCTGCACTATGAGGTGTAAGCAAGATTATGTTTTAAGTGAGAAGAATGGTAAAATGATACCAGAGAAGATTGGGCTTAAAGCTGTTATGAGAGATGGTGTAGACTATGAGTTTACCATAGTCTTTGACATCAACATGAAGCACCAAGCTATTGCATCTAAGGACAGGACTAACCTTTTCATGAATAAACCTGACTTTACCATTACACCTACTACAGGACAGATTATATTAGATTGGTGTAATGATGGAGTTAATCTGGAGATGATAAGAAGTAAGATTAACAGCAGTAAAACTGTTGAAGAGCTTACAGCCATTTACCATCAATACCCAGAGTGGTATCAACAACTTACATCAGACTTCATGCAAAAGAAAGCAGCACTTCTGGAGCAGAAGAACCAACCTATTATTAATTACACACCTAGTTTTATTCAATATGGAAGCAACTCACACACTACAATTAACCCCGGTACACAGAACTAACAGTATGTTCCAAGTACCAAGTCAGCCTAGCTTAAAAGTAACACTACCTCTAAGCACTGTAGATACAGCTACTACAACTAAGAACTCTATGATAACAGAGTCTGTCAATACAAGCCCTGTAAGCACAGTAGCTGTACCAACAGAGCCTGTATTGACAGAGCTTTTAGAGGTGGAAACTGTTCAGTCCAGAGTAGGACATAAATTACCTTTCATTGAAGCTAACACCAAAGAGATTACCATGCAGTACCTTAAAGCGGAATGTGTTGTACCAGTGTTTAGCAAGGATAATGAGGTTACTATCAGCCATCCTAACTTCATTGAAGCTGTATGGGATGCAGCTAATCAGGTATTTCCCAATGAAAGAATTGAAGAACCTGCTATTAGAGTCAGCCATGTTATTAAAGGCAGAGTACCAGAAGCCATTCATAAACCTGTGAATCAGTTACTGGAGTCAGACAGAACCCAGTACTTTGAAAGAATGATGTTCTGCTTTGAGATACCTACTATCTATGAGGATATATCAGGCAACAGGCTTAACCTGACTATTGGAGGAGTGAGAGCTTATAACCATGAGAACCTGTACAGCAAGAAGGGTGTAGAGAAGTTTAAGGTGTTCATAGGCTTCAAGAACCTAGTGTGCTGTAACATGTGTGTATCTAGTGATGGCTATAAGTCTGAACTTAAAGCTATGAGCACTACAGACTTATTCAATTCAGTGATGAGGCTATTTCAGGAGTACAACATATCTAAGCATCTGTACTATATGTCAGCTTATAAAGACAGCTACATGACAGAGAAGCAGTTTGCAATGTTCTTAGGAAAGAGTAGGCTGTATCAGTTTCTACCTACTGATAGAAAGAAGAAGTTACCACAGATGTTAATGACAGACACCCAAATAGGTTTAGTTGCTAAAGCATACTATAATGATGATAACTTTAGTACCCTTCTGGACAGCAGGGAAATCAGCATGTGGAATGTATATAACTTGCTAACTGGAGCTAACAAGTCTAGTTACATTGATAACTTCTTGGATAGGTCACTTAATGCTACTCAACTGGCAGAAGGGTTAAACAGGGCTCTGTATGGTGAGAATGAATATTCATGGTTCATCAATTAGTGCATCCTATGGACAGTGTAATGAATGTAGCAGAGGTGCAATTGAGCTATAGAAGCTGTGTTAAATCATCAACCAGATACAAGATAAATAGCTCACAAGATAGCTATGAACTGCTAATTAAGTACTTCCCTGATGATACAATAGGCTACAGGGAAAGCTTTAAAGTAGTGCTACTTAATCAATCTAATAGAGTACTAGGTATAGTGCCAATATCAGAAGGTGGAATATCTGCAACTTATGTAGATGTAAGGCTGATATTACAAGCTGCATTACTGGCTAATGCAACACAGGTGATATTGGCACACAATCACCCTTCTGGTAGTATGAAACCCAGCACTTTGGATGATACTCTAACTGAAAGAGTTAAGAAGGCAGCTGAACTCATGGAGATTCATATAGCAGACCATGTAATCCTAAGCCCAGAAAAGGAATACTACTCTTATTATGATGAAGGCAAACTATAAATCCTTACATACTCAACCTACTAATAACCTACCAATCTCTACTAACACTCTCTCCCTACCATTTCTTTCCATTATGATGGGAAATAATGTTAGTCTCACTTAGTTGATGGCATATATTACAGAGTAAGTGAGATAAGTTATGTATTCACTTCTTATTCTTATTTATAAGAGAAGTGAATACAAACTATCATCTTATTTTAGGATAGGTTATGTTAGTTGAGGCTTTAGAGGTGTTGATTGAAGGGGTACAGATGTTACCTATACTTCAAAATATCCTTCTGAGGACTGTTAGAGAAAGCTGAATAAGAATTATGTTATAACAAACTAAATATTATGAAAGATGTAGTAACAGAGTTAGTCATGATTGTGGTATTCTCTATTATCATGAGCTTATTTATAAAGGACTAGGAGGTTAAGACCTCTTATTATGTGTTTTATTGTTGTTTCAAGCCCCAGTCTGCAATAGGATTGGGGCTTTTAAACCTATTAGAATGGAAGCTTTATATTTATTAGTGCAATGGGGTGAAGTGCTTATTGCAGGAACTTTATTTGTTTATTGGGCATACAAGAAGTAAGGTTAAAGACTACCTTTGTATGCAGTTAAGGATATAGCCCACACCTATGGTACTGATATGGCTTTAAACCTATTAAAAGTAACTCTCAAATGATAAAGTATTGCTGAAAAGTTCTAACTTTGCAGCATGAACTAATTAAATGAGAACTAATGAAATAGAAGTTTAACAAGACATATTAGAAGAAGAAGTGTTTGCTTCTTGCTTGATGTTATCAGAGAAATCGCCAATTTCAATTTGATATAACCATCAAAAGCAGGTTAGTGAATGCTCATACCTATATAGGTGTGGGTTTTCCTTGTTTGCATGGTTATAGGTGTTTGGCGATACCTTCTGATAAGCAATCAAGGTTAGGTTCACACCTTCTTTTTGTGGTATGGCTACAAAAGGAAATGATTATGGAATTACTTGAAGTGAAGGATGAATTATTAAACGACGGAACGAAATATACTGGTCCTCTTTTAATAGAGAACAAGTATAGACTACCTCATGGATATGGAAAGAAAGAATATCCTAGTTATTATGTCATAGGAAAGTTTGATAAGGGTACTTTAAATGGTCCTGCTTACATTAATCATCATCATTATATGATGACAAGTCAGATGAAGAACAATAGGGGGAATGGATGGGGAATGATGATAAATGGCGGAGTCTTAACATTTGGAGTATATAAAAGTAGCCAGTTGGTGCTTAATCTCACCAATTTTGTAGAATGGTACTTTGATAAAATATTAGAATCTAATTATCGAGGTACTATGTTTCATTATTATCCAAAAACAGGTGAAATATTAATTGGGATTCCAAGTAGAAAATATGACGATACTGTTTCTAGCAACTTCATGGGATTCCATTTTATGGATGATGGAAGTGTCTATGTTGGTACTACTGCTAGCCTTAAAAAGACAGGTCCTTTAATAAAATTCAACAATAATGGATATATTGAGATTGGCAAATGGGTTGACGGAAATTTAATTGAAAAATTATCTATTTCTGATATATTGGATTTATACTGGGGAATGGATGAAGATGATACCTTATTTGCAAGTCTCCTTCCTCCTAATATGAAACGTAGAAAGTATAATAAAATAAGTATCGATTGCAATACAAACTATTTTCAGGGACAAGAGAATTTAGCTGATTCTGCATATCATTCAGTTCTTAATAAGAAGAATACTCATAATGATTACAATGGTAGTTATGCTCAGGATGTTATGGGATATGATGATGCTACCATAAGTGACGCTTTTGAAGGAGATCCAGATGCTTACTGGAACATAGATTAACAATTAACCTATAAAACATATCATATGAAGTATTTGCATAAAACTATATGGGTAAACAAGAATGCCCATGCTCTTTATAAATATATAGGTTGTATTAGTTATATTACTATTGGAATTGGGATTGTAGTATGGGTGATATTTAAAATACTCTATCACGAAGATTTTGGTCATGAAGGTTTCTGGATAGCTGTGGAGACTCTTATTAAAAATATACCAATACTTATATACTTAAGAAAGAAAGCACTGCAAGATTATTCAGAAGACTATCTCATTCCACAATGGTTTAAGGATAAATTCTATAACTATATGAAAAGTAAAGCAGAGCTACGTGCAGTGATATTATTCTTATTCATCCCATTGTTCTATGTAGTTCCTTTGCCATTTGGAACATGTGTTATCTTCTTGTATATCCTCCCTGTAAGCTTATTAATTACAATTTACTTTGGAGTTAAGTGGATTAAGCTAGGAAGTAACGAGTCTATACAATAAAAATTAAATAGTAAAGTTATGAAATTTCCTTTATACCGGGGACTACAAAAGACTGGGTTACCCCTTATTGTTGTTACTTGTACTGATGATACAGGAACAACCAGAGATTTATGCTTATTAATTGATACTGGTTCTACCAATAATATACTGTTCAGTTTTGTATATGAGCACTTTCAGAAGAATTTCAAATCATTAGATAAGCAAGGTTCTATTATGGGGTTTGAAGGTCAGCAACATGAGACACCACAGATAGAAGCTACATTTGATTTTGAAGGGAAGAATTATACTTCAATTTTCTCTGTATTAGATGTATCTGATGGTATGAAGCATATACAAGAAGAATCTGGAATACAGGTACATGGAGTTTTAGGTATCCATTTCTTGGTGGATTATGAATGGATTATTGATTTCAAAGAACTTAAAATATCTAATAATAATGAATAAGCATTTGACTTACATTATCCCAGTATTAGTTTTAATCCTAATATTGGCAATAACTTTACATTTCACAACCATAGACAAGGTAGATAAAGAAGCACCATTAGCTATTGAAACAGTGCATAAGCCTGATACTGTTATAGTCCATAGAATTCCATCTTTCCTAAAGAATACTACATATATTTATAGTAATTCTCAAGAATATGGAAATAAAGCTACTATTACAGACAATAATTATACACCACCACAAAAGTTTAAATTAAAGAGAGTTACTGTAGAGCTGAAAGGAAATATTGCTATTGTAGGTACAGACTGTTATATCACTCACAAAATTCTATCTGCTGAATATTATAAATTCAGTGACTTTGGTGATAAAGAATTAGCTATATTATACACTAATAAAGGTGAAATTAGAATTGCAAAGGTTAATGAAGGCAATGAAGGTCTTATTGAGCAATACCCTATATCTATTAAATATGGTAATTACTTTGTGGAAACTCCTGGTGCTTTTATTCATACTAAACTACCTAAGGTATATAAAATAACGAATTAATCACATAAAAAGAGATTCAGCAGAGCAGCAAACTACTCGGAACTGACTTCTTACTGGAAAACCAGTGGATAATTGATTTTAAAGAACTTAACATACAGATTAATTATGAGTGATATACAACAGACACCTGAAAATACATTCTTGTGGATTTTAATACTTATTATATTTAGCTTAATCTGTTTGATTGTGTGGCTATTCCAAACGGTTAAACTAAGACAACCTATAGTTAGTGACTTTTATGAAAATTATAATGATGGTAGAGGTTATATATTAAATGAGAATTTATATAACCAAGCACTATACAGATATAAAAAATGCAATAATAAGGTTAGGTGGTTTGTATTACTATATGACTATGTAAATAAATAAGTTATCATCTACCTTATTAAAGTTCTGATAAGGCAAATTTGTACTTTGCTGATGTCTACTTATACCGAGTGGACATCTATTGAATAACACTTTAAACAAATTTAGTTATGAAACAGCAGAAAGAGACTTAGCACCTCTAAGTGCTATTGGTAGCATGACACTAGCATAGCAGTAATACTACCATTGTTGGCTAATTAATCTTCAAAGAGAGATATTAAAAGATGAAGAATAAGCCTCATCACAAGCTATTCACAACCATTTGATATATAAACAATTTAATTATCAACCAACAGTATTAGGATTATGAGACCCTAATCAAAGTTATACCATTGATATATAAACACTTATAGTAGAGTTATAAAAGAAAAAGTAATAGGGTATAAAGCCTAGCATATAGCAATACCATTGTATGACTGACACTATGGGTCGTATGCACTCTGACGCTCAGTTCGCTGGTTCTTCATCAGTTCCTGCTCACGTAGAAATGATGGGATTCTTGGGAATTGGTAACAACCCGATGGTAGGTTGTACAGTAGCTTGTGCGGTTGACGTAGCTCAGGCTTTGGCTAAGTAATTTAGATAATTACTATATATTAAATCCCTGTAACTGATAAGGTTATGGGGATTTCTTTTTTGTATACCTCTACACATGTATTCGTGACTTTCAGCATATCTGAAAAATTATGAGTATATTCGCATATATGACATTTTAAAAAGAAATGATGATAAATATAATAAATGCCCTGAAAGCTAAATCAAACATGAGTGACAATTCCATAAACGAGTTGTTTACTCACAGCACATTATTGAAATTACCTAAAAAACACATATTAACCTCCTCCTTTCAAAAAGACAGAAATTTCTATTTCATGGAAAAAGGCATAGCACGCTCTTATTGCGTAATAAATGGCAAGGAAGCTACTTCGTGGTTTAGCATGGAAGGAGATATCGTTTTTTCTACGAATAATTTTTATGGTAACATAAAAGGATATGAATATGAAATCGTGCAATTATTGGAAAATTCTATTTTATATGCTATCCCGATTAAAGAATTAGAAGCACTCTATTTTAATAATATAGAGATAGCCAACTGGTCAAGAATTTTACATCAAGATGCGTTTATTGTGAATGAGAAACGCTTAATATCAAGGTTATATCAAACAGCAGAAGAAAGATATACAGAACTATTAGAAACACGTCCTGAACTTTTTCAACGTGTTAACCTTGGCTACATTGCTTCATACTTAGGAATTTCTCAAGTAACCTTATCCCATCTAAGAAATCGAATCAAATAGTATATTGGGGATGATTTCAACATATTATATGAATGTTTTTTTTAAAGTACTTTAAAAAAAAAGATATACCATAGTCGTAAATTTGCATTTTTAAATTAAGTGCAAAATGAATACTCAATCAAACTCTATCACGCCAAGCCGTATCGTATGGGCGGATTTACTAAGACTTGTCGCTATTATCATGGTGATTTGTATCCACTGTTCGGATCCTTTTAATGTATCTCCGGAAGCTCGTTCAAATCCTGATTATAATCTATGGGGCAGTATATATGGAGCTTTTCTACGTCCATGCGTTCCACTTTTTGTAATGTTGACAGGCATGCTGTTGTTGCCTATACAACAAGATATGGAACAATTCTACAAAAAAAGGATGTTGCGAGTTATAGTTCCTTTTCTTATTTGGTCTTTATTGTATAACTTGTTCCCTTTACTAACAGGAATCATGGGTTGGGATAGCTCCGTTCTTTCAAGAATGTTTGCTTATGCAGGAGAAAATCCTTCGCAATCATGGGAAAATTGTCTATATAACATATACATGATACCATTTAATTTCAATGTATATACCATCCCATTATGGTATATCTATATGTTAATAGGTTTATACCTATACATGCCTTTCTTTTCCGCATGGGTTAAACAAGCAACAGATAAGCAAATAAAAATATTCCTTTTTATTTGGGGAATCACTCTTTTTCTACCTTATTGCAGTGAATACATATCTAGCTATATATGGGGAACTTGTGCGTGGAACAATTTTGGCACTTTATATTATTTTGCAGGTTTTAATGGCTATCTATTATTAGGCTATTACTTATACATGAAAAATACGCTTACAACCGGCAAGACAATAATGCTATCTGTTATTTTATTTATCATTGGTTATGTCATAACTTATGTCGGCTTCAGAAACATGACATCTCAACCCCATATTTCAGAAGAGCAAATGGAGCTATTTTTCCTTTACTGTTCTCCTAATGTTTTGTTGATGACAATGGCCATTTTCCTAATAGTACAAAAAATACAAATTCGCTCCCCCTATATCATATCTATCTTATCAAATATAACAAAATGTGGGTTGGGCATTTATATGATACACTATTTCATTGTAGGAATTGGCTACTTAATCATAGAAAAAATCAATATCCCAATAGCTCTCCAGATTCCTATCACTGGCATTCTTGTATTTATTTTATCTTGGGGAATTGTAGCCTTAATTTACAAATTTATGCCGAGATATGCTAAATGGATAATGGGATAAGGGAATAGATGAAGATTTATCCAAGAACCATTATATAGCTTCATTTGTTTATATGACAGATACCAAAAACATTATACAACAATGCTACTTACATTCTTAAATACGCTCGCTACTATCATCAGTGTTATCAGTTTGCTGATTGTAACTTATGGAGTACTCGTTGGCTTCGTAGCCTTCCTGCGCAATGAAATCAAACGGTTCAACGGTACTTATACCGTCAATAATATCCGGCAACTTAGAGCAGACTTCGGTAGCTACCTTTTACTGGGATTGGAATTTTTAATCGCTTCCGACATACTGAAAACTGTAGTTGACCCTACTTTAGATGAACTAGCGATCTTGGGTGGAGTAGTTGTGGTAAGAACTGTTCTTTCCGTATTTTTGAATAAAGAGATTAAAGAATTGGCTGAAGACGATTCTTCCAAGAAGATATAAGACAGGGCAACATAGCAAGTTCCTTCAGAGTCACGTGTTTTTTATTATCAAATATATCTATTTTTAGCTACCTTTGCAAAGGGAAATACTTATGTATATACTTCAAAAATAGAAACACGTCAAAAAAATGGGAATTACACATCTATCTATTGAGCTTACACTTGATCTGATTGCGTTAATTATAGGAATCATCCTTATTATACGTGCTAAAGACAATTATCCGAAATTATATTGGGGAATTATAGCAACCGGCATCGGTATTATGTTTTCATGGGAAAATATCGGATGGCTGACAATTGTCACAGACACTCCGGAATACAATTTCACAGAATTGCTCAACATAGAGAAAATGCTCAAATGGTATGCTTTAGCAAATATTGTAGCCCTGTTCCCTATCGCTTCTTTATCGCCGGGCTATCTGAACCATTTCAGAATATTTACTTTTCTGTTATTACCTATCATTACGATAACGGTAGGAATCAGTTATTTAGGTTTCAATGGTAATATCACTCCCATCCACTCCATAGATGAAATTATTCCGAATATCCATCAAATAGATGTCAAGCTTAGGGTTTGCATATTCCTGTTATCCGTTTTTACCCCGCTCGTTCTTCTTATTTATCCGATGATGAATAACAAGACCTACCGCAGGATAAATAATAACATGTATCTATTCATCGGTTTTCTATTCGTATTTTTAGGGATATACATCTTGTTCACTCTAAATATCAATGAATTTGTTTTCAACCTGTTCGGCATTATGGCAATCGTTTTTACGGTCTTATTTTCCATACAATATTTACGTTATGAGAATCCGTTTTCGAACCATATAAACATGATTCATAATACAAAGAATACGGAAAGCACTATAATGCTACAAGGTGGAAAACCATCTCCTACTCTCCCGCTCTTCTCAACGATTGAAGCCTATCTTCAGGAACAGCATCCCTATACCGATCAACGGTATAATATAGAACTTTTAGCCAAGTCTCTGAATAAACAGGAACACGATATTTCAGCAGCAATCAAAAGTCAGGGCTTTACTGGTTTCCGGGAATACATTAATTATCTTCGACTGGAATATTTCAGACAGCTAGCCGCCGAAAATCCAAAGAGTAATGTAAAAGAACTAATGTTTGCATGCGGTTTCACCTCCCGGGCAACTTTCTATCGTAACTTTTCAGAAAAGTATGGTGTATCACCCAGTAAATTCATTGAGAATCAAAGAGTAGAACAATAATTTTCTTTTTTAAAAGCACAATTCTTAATAGTAAAAAGTGTCTCATTTCAGGAATGAGACACTTTTTATTTTTATAGCTAAAAGCAATCCGTTACTTTTGATGCAAAATAAAACTACGACGTTGGCATCATCAACAGATTAATCGAATACTAAGATAAATAGAATATGAATATTGACAATTGCAATCACACCGACACAGAAAAACATCAAGAAGAAAAAATCTTTTTATATACTACCATTACTGGAAACTTGCAACTAATCCATTTAGAACAGATTGGCTATTTCCGGTATAACTCCAAGAGTAAACTATGGGAAGCTGTGTTAAATAACAATCATACCCTGGCACTCAAAAGAAATACAAACTCACAAAAGATATTGAGTCTGCATCCCTATCTTATCCAGATTAGCCAGTCACACATTATCAATATAAGCTATCTGGTTTCGATTGAAGACAACAATTGCATATTGCTTCCTCCATTTAATGAGATGGAACTTTTACAAGTAAGCAAGTCTTTTATGAAAAAGCTAAAAGAAAAATATCCATGTATCTGATTGTATATAGCTCATCTTTATGCTCTATGCAACACCAAGCAGTTCCACTTCGAAGATCAATGTCGAGTAGGCAGGAATAGAATCAAAAGATTTGATACCGTATCCCATTGCATAAGGAATATAAATAATCCATTTATCACCAACATGCATTTTCTGAAGTGCCACCTGCCACCCTTCTATTACATCACTAAGACGTAGGGCATCGGGACAAGTACGCTCATAAGAATTATCAAACACCTGGCCATCAATCAAACTTCCTTTGTAATGCACGGTAACAATGCTCCGTGCACCCGGAGAAATCGTACTTTCGCCAGTTTCCAAAACTTTGTAATAGATTCCACACGGCAACGCGAAAACACCTTCCTGAAAAGATAGTTTTTTCAGAAATCGCCGATTGGCCTCTTTGTATTCTTTCTTTTTCCCCATAAATAAATTGATTAAGAACTTGCAAAAATAATCAGAATAACAAAGGATTTAGCATAAAAACTGTATATTTGTTTGTTGAACTATAAAAAACTTCTCACTATGGGACAAACAAAGACTACACGTAGCATCAGTGCTACCGGACTATTCTTACTTATCATGATGACTGTGGGCCTATATTCATGCACACGCACTCAAAAAGACATCATTCCTTCTGCCGATTATGCACCGTATGTAAATGCGTATACGGGAGGAGTCATCTCGCAAAATTCGACCATACGTATAGAACTGACCCACGACCAACCCATGGTGGATATGAACAATGAGTTAAAAAGCAATCCGTTCAGTTTCTCACCTTCATTAAAAGGAAAAGCATATTGGGTTAGCAACAACACCATTGAATTTGTGCCCGAAGAAGGAGCGCTGAAACCGGGAACACTTTACGAAGGAACTTTCCGGCTCGGAGACTTCATCGAAGTGGACAAAAAGCTGAAAGAGTTCAACTTCTCATTCCGTGTACAGGAACGTAACTTCACCCTGCAACTGGAATCATTACCGATTACAGCTACCCAACCGAATGAAATAAATATTAAAGGAGAGATACGTTTCAGCGACGTAGTGAAAAAGGAAGAGGTAGAAAAGATGCTGACTGCCAGTGACGGGAAAAAGAGTTATCCGGTGGAAGTCACCGCAACCGACAATCATACCCGGTATTTGTTTAGTATCAGACAAATCCCCAGAGAGGCTGATGATTACCCCTTGACTATCACAGCTAACGGCAACGCAGCCGGCATCGACCGTAAACAAAGCGAAGAAGTACTGATACCGGCGAAAGATTGTTTCCGTTTCATGTCTGCCGAACGCATCGACCAACCGGAAAATGGAATCGAGATTGTTTTCTCCGCTCCCTTATCCACCACTCAAGATTTAAAAGGACTGATTGAGATCCCGGAAATCTCCTCATCGATCTTCCAAATCAGTGAGAACAGAGTTTTTATCTATTTCGAAGCAAACACACAGAACAAACTGACGTTGAATATCCATGAAGGAGTCAAAGACAGTCAAGGTAAAGCGTTGGGAACTTCTCATACGATCTCATTCAGTGAAGTAAGTCTGAAACCACAAGTGGAAATGTCTACTACCGCCGCTATCCTGCCCGATTCGAAAAGCCTGATTATTCCTTTCAGGGCTGTCAACCTGTATGCTGTGGATTTGAGCGTGATTCGCATTTTCGAGAACAATGTATTGATGTTTATGCAAACCAATTCACTGGCCTCGGCCAATGAGCTACGCCGTTCGGGAAGACTGGTTTACAAGAAAACGTTATGGCTTGCCAAAGATGCTTCCAAAGACATTCATCATTGGGGAGATTACTCGATAGACCTTGCCGGATTAATCCATCAGGAACCGGGTGCCATCTATCGTGTGATACTTTCATTCCGTCAGGAATACTCTGCTTATCCTTGTGGAGGAGGCGAGAATCAGGATATGAAGTTCGCCGACAGCAGCACTTCCGACGGGCTGACCAAAGTAAGTGGAAGTGTCTTGTCCGAAGAAGATGAAGCAATCTGGAATACCCCCGAAGCTTACTATTATTACAATGGCGGAACAATGGACTGGAGTGTGTACCGATGGACGGAACGCGACAATCCCTGCCACCCGTCTTATTATATGGATTCAGACCGGGCAGCTGCCTGCAACGTTTTTGCTTCCAACCTGGGAATGATTGTAAAACGGAACTCACTGAATAAACTGTGGATTGCCGTTAGTAATATTTTGGATACAAAACCGATAGGGAAAGCACAGGTAACAGCGTATAACTTCCAGTTACAACCCATAGGGAAAGGAGAAACCAATGGAGAAGGATTCGTTGAAATCACTCCGAACGGTGTGCCTTTCATTATCGTGGCAGAATCGGAAAAGCAAAAGGCGTATGTGCGCGTTGTGGACGGTGAAGAACAGTCCGTCAGCAGATTCGACGTGGGAGGAAAAGATATTCAAAAGGGACTGAAAGGATTTATATATGGCGAAAGAGGGGTATGGCGCCCGGGAGACACGCTGCACATTTCCTTTATATTGGAAGACCGCGAAAAGAGAATCCCCGACAAGCACCCCGTAGCACTGGAGATTTACAATCCGAGAGGACAGTTCTACACGAAAATGATTTCAACACAAGGAATGAACGGATTCTATACATTCGACGTTCCGACACAGGCAACAGACCCGACCGGGCTTTGGAATGCGTATATTAAGGTGGGAGGAACCACCTTCCACAAAGGTCTGCGTATCGAAACCATAAAGCCCAACCGCCTGAAAATAAATCTGGCATTGCCGAAGGTTCTTCAAGCCACGGACAAGGATTTCTATGCCCCACTCACTTCAACCTGGCTGACAGGAGCAACTGCCTCCAAACTGAAAGCCAAAGTAGAAATGTCTTTATCGAAAGTGAATACACAGTTTAAGAATTACGGACAATATATCTTTAACAATCCGGCTACGGATTTCACGACTATCAAAACAGATATATTTGACGGCACACTGGATGCAGAAGGAAAAGCAAACGTCATGCTGAAAGTTCCGACCGCAACGGAAGCGCCGGGTATGCTGAACGCCACTTTCACCACCCGCGTGTTCGAACCGGGAGGAGATGCCAGCATCTACACTCAAACAATTCCATTCTCACCATTCACCTCTTATGTCGGTATCAATCTGAACCAGCCAAAAGGCAAATATATTGAAACTGACAAAGATCATGTATTCGATATTGTAACTGTAAACACGCAGGGACAGTTAGTGAACAGTTCTAATCTGGAATACAAAATATACCGCATCGGCTGGAGTTGGTGGTGGGAAAACAGCGGTGAATCTTTCGGAACGTATATCAACAACAGTTCCATCACTCCTGTTGCCAGCGGCAATTTACAGACAAGAGGCGGAAAAGCATCTTTCAAATTCCGTATCGATTATCCGTCATGGGGACGCTACCTGGTTTACGTGAAAGATAAAGAGAGTGGACATGCCACCGGAGGTACAGTTTATGTTGACTGGCCGGAATGGCGGGGACGTTCGAGCAAGACTGATCCCAGCGGTATCAAGATGCTTGCTTTCTCACTGAACAAAGACTCTTATGAAATAGGAGAAACAGCCACAGCAATCATTCCTGCAGCAGCGGGAGGACGCGCACTGGTATCCATAGAAAACGGTTCTACCGTATTACGACAAGAATGGATAGAGGTTTCCAACGGAGGAGATACGAAATATACATTCAAGATTACACCGGAGATGACTCCGAATGTATATCTCCATATCAGTTTGTTACAGCCTCATGCGCAAACAGTCAATGACCTGCCCATCCGTATGTATGGCGTCGTTCCGGTATTCGTGACTAACAGTCAGACGGTGTTGCAACCGCAGATACAGATGCCGGAAGTGTTACGCCCGGAAACCAACTTCAATGTGACCGTCAGCGAAAAGACCGGAAAACCGATGACTTATACATTAGCTATTGTAGACGACGGTTTGCTGGATCTTACCAATTTCAAGACCCCGGACCCATGGAATGATTTCTATTCACGCGAAGCACTCGGCATCCGGACATGGGATATGTATGATAATGTATTGGGAGCTTCCGCCGGAAGTTACAGTTCACTTTTCAGTACGGGTGGAGACGCCACATTGAAACCTGCCGATGCAAAAGCAAACCGTTTCAAACCGGTAGTCAAGTTTATAGGTCCTTTCTATCTGGGAAAAGGTAAGAGCCAGACGCATACGCTGAAACTTCCGATGTATGTAGGTTCGGTACGTGCCATGGTGGTTGCCGGACAAGAGGGAGCGTACGGCAATGCGGAAAAAACGGCTTTCGTACGGACTCCGTTAATGATGTTGTCCACCTTGCCCCGTGTGCTTAGTATTCAGGAAGAAATCACCGTTCCGGTAAATATCTTTGCGATGGAAAATCAAGTAAAGAATGTAACCGTATCACTTCAGGCGTCCGGTGGAGGAGTACAGATTGTAGGGGCCAACCAACAGTCGCTCAAATTTAGCCAACCGGGTGACCAGCTCGTGTTCTTTACCTTAAAAACAGGTAGTAAAACAGGAAAGGCTACCATCCATCTGACAGCCAGTGGTGGCGGACAACAAACAAAAGAAACCATTGAAATAGAAGTACGCAACCCGAACCCGGTAGTAACCCTGCGCAACAGTCAATGGGTAGAAGCCGGACAAAGCAAAGAACTTTCATACAATCTAAGCAGTTCTTCTGCAAATAACCAGATAAAGCTGGAAGTATCACGCATACCTTCGGTTGACATCAGCCGCCGGTTCGACTTCTTATACAACTATCAGCACCATTGTACGGAACAGTTGACTTCCAAGGCTTTGCCTCTTCTGTTTGTCGGTCAATTCAAAACAATAGATAAGACAGAAGCCGAAAAGATAAAGACAAATGTACAGGAAGCTATCCGGCAGATTTATGGTCGTCAACTCCCTAATGGCGGATTTGTATATTGGCCGGGAAATGCTGTTGCCGACGAATGGATCAGTTCTTATGCAGGAATGTTCCTGACACTGGCACAAGAAAAAGGATACGCCGTTCATTCGAACGTATTGAACAAGTGGAAGCGTTTCCAACGTGCCGCCGCACAGAACTGGCGGATGCCGCAGGATGCAAGCGGCTGGCAACAATGGCAGTCGGAATTGCAACAGGCTTTCCGTTTATATACGCTTGCATTGGCAGGAGCACCGGAATATGGGGCCATGAACCGGATGAAAGAACAGGCAGGATTATCCATTCAGGCTAAATGGAGACTGGCAGCAACCTATGCACTGACCGGAAAGATGAAACCGGCTGAAGAACTGGTGTATAATGCGGAAACAACAGTAAGCCCCTACTCTTCCATGAATCAGATTTACGGTTCCTCCGACCGAGATGAAGCTATGATTCTGGAAACACTGATCCTGATGAACCGGGAACGGGATGCTTTGCAGCAGGCAAAAGTCGTTTCAAAGAATCTGTCACAAGAGGAGTGGTTCAGTACACAATCCACCGCTTTTGCTCTTATGGCAATGGGACGTCTGGCTGAAAAGCTGTCAGGCACATTGGATTTCGTATGGACATGGAACGACAAACAACAGCCTGCCGTGAAATCGGCTAAAGCTGTGTTTGAAAAGGAAATCGCCACCACTCCCAAATCCGGTATGATTGCTGTGAAAAATCAAGGAAAAGGAGCGCTTAGCGTTGACCTTATCACACGCACACAGTTGTTGAACGATACATTACCGGCCATCAGCGACAATCTTCGCATGGATATAAGATATGCCAACCTGAACGGTACACCGATCTCTGTCAATGATATTATACAGGGAACTGACTTTATGGCTATCACCTCCATATCCAATATTAGCGGAACTTCCGATTACACCAATCTGGCACTGACGCATATCATACCGTCCGGTTGGGAAATATATAACGAAAGAATGGTTGCCCCCGAAACGGAAAGCGTAGCAGCCGATGGTTCCGGTAAATCCGTCAGCAAATATAATTATCTGGATATACGCGATGACAGGGTATTAACTTATTTCAATTTGCGTCGTGGTGAAACAAAAGTATTCACTGTCAGACTGCAAGCGACTTATGCAGGTAACTTTATTCTTCCTGCCGTTCAATGTGAAGCGATGTATGATGTAAACGTACAGGCACGCAGCAAAGCGGGAAGAACAACTGTCAGTCGATAAATTTCAGGCACGGATTACGCGGTTTTGGTTAACGAGTAGAACCGTGAAATCTGTGTAATCCGTGCCTAATTATTTCGTACCTAATCATTTGTCACAAAGATATGTCTCTTAGCTTTTAACATTTAAATGAATCCTATATATAAATTCTTCAAACGATTATCCGTTACTAAGAAAGTAATGACAATAAGCATTGCTCTTTTGATGATAGGGTACATATTTTGTCTTCCCCGGCAACTGTTTCATGTACCCTACTCTACCGTCGTGACTGATCGAAACGAAGAATTACTGGGAGCACGTATCGCTTCGGATGGTCAATGGCGGTTTCCTCCCCGAAAGACAACACCCGAGAAAATCAAACAATGCCTTATTACCTTTGAAGATAAACACTTTTACCACCATTGGGGAGTTAATCCGTTATCTACCGGAAGGGCACTCTATCAGAATTTAAAGAATAAACGTGTTGTAAGCGGAGGTAGTACCCTTACCATGCAAACCATCCGTCTCGCCCGAAACAAACCCAGAACTATCGGAGAGAAAGTCATTGAAATGATCTGGGCTACCCGTTTGGAGTTCCGAACTTCCAAAGAGGAAATCTTATCCATGTATGTCTCTCATGCACCATTCGGAGGAAATGTGGTAGGACTGGATGCTGCTGCCTGGCGTTACTTCGGTCATTCTGCCGAAGATTTATCATGGGCGGAATCAGCCATGCTGGCCGTCCTGCCCAATGCCCCTGCCATGATTCATCTATCCAAAGGACGAAAAACACTTCTTTCCAAACGCAACCGTCTATTGAAACAACTTTTTGAAGAAGAGATTATCGATGCGTCCACCTATGAGCTGGCTATCAGCGAACCGTTACCCGACGAACCGCATCCTCTTCCTCAAATAGCCCCACATCTGGTTACCCGCTTTTATCAGGAAAGAAACGGATTATATACCCGTTCAACCATCGATAAAGGAATACAAAACCACATAGAGAGTTTGGCGGAACGGTGGAGTAATGAATTTAATCGAAGTGATATCCGTAACCTGGCTATCCTAATTATAGACATTCCCGCCAATCAAGTGGTAGCATACTGCGGAAATGTACATTTCGACCGTAAACAAGGAGGGAATCAAGTAGACGTGATTCAAGCTCCCAGAAGCACAGGTAGTATTTTAAAACCCTTTCTCTATGGTGCCATGTTGCAGGAGGGAAGTCTATTACCGCAAATGCTATTACCGGACGTACCCGTTAATATCAACGGCTTTACTCCACAAAACTTCAGCATGCAGTTTGAAGGAGCCGTCCCCGCTTCCGAAGCTCTTGCCCGCTCATTAAATATCCCGGCTGTCACCATGCTACAAAGATATGGAGTACCCAAATTTCATCACATGCTGCAACAAATGGGGTTCAAGACTATCAACCGATCAGCCTCCCATTATGGTTTATCACTCATTTTAGGAGGTGCCGAAGCTACTCTATGGGATGTGACGAATGCTTATGCACAAATGGGGCGAAGCCTCTCCAATAGTCATTCCAACGATTGTACCCAAGAGAAGGAAGTACAGATACTATTAGGAACAGAAGAAAAGACTGTTTCGGAAAGGACTATACCAAAAAGAACTATATCAGAAGGAGCTATTTCAAAAGAGGTTATTTCAGCAGGAGCAGCCTGGCTCACCCTTTCCGCCTTAACAGAAGTCAACCGACCTGAAGAGATTGACTGGAAATCAATCCCCTCGATGCAGACTATCGCATGGAAGACCGGAACCAGCTACGGATTCCGTGACGCTTGGGCCGTTGGCGTGACTCCCCGCTATGCAGTAGGCGTATGGGTAGGAAATGCAACCGGAGAGGGAAAACCTGGATTGGTCGGTGCACAAACGGCCGGTCCCGTATTATTCGATATATTCAATTATCTCCCATCTTCACCTTGGTTCGAACGTCCCAAAGGAATTTTCGTTGATGCAGAGATATGCCGTCAATCCGGTCATCTGAAAGGACGTTTCTGTGAAGAAACCGATACCGTACTGATCCTTCCCGTCGGATTACGGACGGAGGCTTGTCCTTACCATCATCTCGTCACACTATCCGCCGACGAAAGCCACCGCATCTATGAAAACTGTGCAAACACGGAACCTACCATTCAGAAATCATGGTTTGCCCTGCCGCCCGTATGGGAATGGTACTATAAACAGCATCATCCGGAATATAAACCGCTGCCACCTTTCAAAGCCGGCTGCGGAGAAGACTCTTTCCAACCCATGCAGTTCATCTACCCTCCAATGAACGCCCACATCAAGCTGCCCAAGCAACTGGATGGCAGCAAAGGCTTTATCACAGTGGAACTGGCACACAGCAATCCCAATGCCACTATCTTCTGGCATCTCGACGACACCTATCAGACACAGACACAGGATTTCCACAAAATTTCCCTGCAACCTGCTCCCGGCAAACATTCCCTGACGGCAGTAGACGGAGAAGGTAACACAGTTTCCACCACCTTCTTCATCGAATAAACATCTTATTTTATTATCTTTGCCGCATGAAACAGCCATTAAAAGAAAACGGTGGACTACCGGCATCTATCCTCTGGACACTTGCTATTGTGGCCGGTGTCTCGGTAGCCAACATCTATTATATTCAACCTCTATTAAATATGATACGCCATGAACTTGGCATATCAGAGTTCAGAACTAACCTGATTGCCATGGTCACGCAAATAGGCTATGCGGCAGGATTGCTGTTTATCACCCCTCTGGGAGATTTATATCAGCGTAAGAAAATCATCCTGGTCAACTTCACCGTTCTGATATTCTCCCTATTGACTATCGCCCTGACGCATAATTTTCATTTGATACTTATCGCTTCATTCCTCACGGGAGTTTGTTCGATGATTCCACAAATATTCATTCCGATAGCCGCCCAGTTTTCCCGTCCGGAAAATAAAGGCAGGAATGTAGGAATCGTCTTATCAGGATTACTGACCGGTATCCTGGCTTCACGCGTTGTCAGCGGATTTATCGGTGAACTGATTGGCTGGCGGGAAATGTATCACATCGCCGCAGGCATGATGCTTATCTGCGCCATTGTTGTACTAAAAGTCCTTCCCGACATTCAGACCAACTTTCAGGGAAAATATAGCGGCCTGATGAAATCCCTGTTAGCCTTAGTAAAAGAATATCCGCAACTACGGATTTATTCCATCCGGGCGGCATTAAACTTCGGCTCCCTCCTCGCCATGTGGTCTTGCCTGGCATTTAAGATGGGACAAGCCCCGTTCTTTGCCAACAGCGACGTCATTGGTATGCTGGGACTTTGCGGAGTGGCGGGAGCATTAACAGCCTCTTTTGTTGGAAGATATGTAAAACAAGTCGGGGTACGCCGCTTCAACTTTATCGGTTGCGGATTGATTCTCTTTGCCTGGTTACTGTTCTTCATCGGTGAAAACACCTTTATTGGTATCATTGCCGGAATCATCATCATTGACATAGGGATGCAATGCATCCAACTTAGCAACCAGACAAGTATCTTCGAACTGGACCCGCGCGCTTCGAACCGTATCAATACAGTTTTCATGACTACTTACTTTATTGGCGGTTCGATGGGAACATTTCTGGCGGGCAGCTTCTGGCAACTGTATGGTTGGCACGGAGTTATCGGTACCGGAGTCGTTTTAACCGGAATTTCTTTATTAATTACGACTTTCTACAAGAAGTGAGTCAACAAAACGGACGGTCAAACCGTTTATTACAATAAAAAAGCCAATGAAATACGGAGTTAACAGACAAATCTTACTTATCACAGCCGGCACGGTCTGGATTATAGCCGGTGCCAATATTCTGCGAATAGGAATTGTAACCTGGTTAAACACCTCCCAAGATTGGATGTTCAAAATAGGAGAAGCTACCGTCGTTTTCTTGTTATTCTTCGTTCTGGTGTTCAGAAGACTTTATTATAAACATACCCAACGAATCGAACAAAAGAAAGAACACAGAAATTGCCCGTTCTCCTTTTTCGATGTGAAAAGTTGGATTACAATGATCTTCATGATTTCTCTGGGAATTACCATACGTAGCTTCCATCTTCTGCCCGAAACGTTCATTTCTGTTTTCTATACCGGATTATCCATTGCCCTCATCCTGACAGGGGTACTTTTCATCCGTTACTGGTGGATAAGGCGTAAGACTTTCGCTAATTGAGCCGGTCTTATACATATTCCAATCAAATACAAACTTATAATAATTTTTATTGCCTGACGTTTTGAAGCAAAAGGTTTCATTCTTTTTTGTTGTATCTTTGCGCGGCTATAAACAAAACAGTAGCCGGAAAACAAATAAAAGGTTATAAGAATCAACATGAAGAAAGCCCCCTCTCCCCTTGTATCATTGATACCGATCATTGTACTGGTGTTATTATTGTTTGCCACTATCCGCACATTTGGCAGTGATGCCCTAAGCGGCGGAAGCCAAGTGTCACTACTCACCACTACAGCTATTTGTATCCTTATCGGTATGGTGTTTTATAAAATTCCCTGGAAAGATTATGAGCTCGCCATCACCAACAATATTGCCGGAGTGGCAACAGCCATTATTATTCTATTGATAATCGGTGCGTTGAGCGGGATCTGGATGATTAGTGGAGTAGTGCCTACGCTAATCTACTACGGGATGCAAATTATCCATCCCAGTTTCTTCCTGGCATCTACCTGCATCATCTGCGCATTGATTTCCGTTATGACCGGAAGTTCGTGGACTACCATTGCTACCATCGGTATCGCCCTGATGGGTATCGGAAAGGCGCAAGGTTTTGAAGACGGCTGGATTGCCGGAGCTATTATTTCGGGAGCATACTTCGGAGATAAAATATCTCCTTTATCCGAAACCACCATCCTGGCTTCTTCCATCACAGACACTCCCTTGTTCCGTCACATCCGTTACATGATGATTACTACGGTTCCATCTCTTGTCATTACGCTAATTATTTTCACCGTAGCAGGATTCTCTCATGATGCCAACAATACACAACACATCGCAGAAGTGGCAACAGCTCTGAATGAAAAGTTTCATATCACTCCGTGGCTGTTGATAGTTCCCGTAGCAACCGGCATATTGATAGCGAAGAAAGTGCCGTCTATCGTTACGCTGTTCCTGTCCACCCTGCTGGCTGCTGTTTTTGCTTTAATCTTTCAGCCGGATTTGTTGGAAGAAATTTCAGGAATTGCCGCTTCCGGATTCGATTCACTGTTTAAAGGACTAATGATGACTATCTACGGAGAGACAAATTTGCACACGGATAATGCCGTTCTGACAGATTTAATTGCCACACGTGGCATGTCAGGAATGATGAATACGATTTGGCTGATACTATGTGCCATGTGTTTCGGCGGAGCAATGACAGCAAGCGGCATGGTGGGAAGTATCACTTCCATCTTTGTGCGCTTTATGAAGAAAACAGTCAGCGTGGTCAGTGCGACGGTTTGTTCCGGTCTGTTTCTTAATCTGACCACTGCCGACCAATATATCAGTATTATTCTGACGGGAAATATGTTTCGCGATATTTATGCCAAGAAAGGGTATGAAAGTTGCTTACTAAGCCGTACCACGGAAGATGCAGTAACCGTTACATCCGTATTGATCCCGTGGAACAGCTGTGGAATGACTCAAGCCACCATCTTGAGTGTACCCACACTTGTGTATCTCCCTTATTGTTTTTTCAACATTATCAGTCCCTTAATGAGTATCACCGTGGCAGCCATCGGATATAAAATTGCACGACGCTCGTGAACAATCTGGCATACACTTTGTTTTTGCAATAAACGAACAACATATTAAACCTAAACAAAAAAAAGTTATGAAAAAGTTTATTGCATTAGTAGCATTAGTATTAGTGAGTGCAAGCACAATGATGTATGCACAAGAAAGTAACGCAGCAGCACGCCGCGCAGAAAGAAAAGCTCAAAGAGATGCAGAGAGAGCGAAACTCCGTGCCGAAGAAGAGGTGCAGGACATGGCAGCCTATCAACAAGCTGTACAGGCTTTGAAAAACAAGCAATTTGTATTGGAAGCTAATCAGGTTGTCTTCCGCAACGGTATGAGTGCTTTTGTTACTTCAAACACCAACTTCGTCCTGATGAACGGCAACAGAGCTACCGTACAGACTGCTTTCAACACTCCTTACCCAGGTCCTAACGGAATCGGTGGTGTGACAGTAGATGGTAATTCTTCGGATATGAAGATGAATATCGACAAAAAAGGAAATGTGAACTGCTCATTCAGCGTTCAGGGTATCGGCATCTCCGCTCAAGTATTTATCAATATGAGCAGCGGAAACAATACTGCTTCGGTTAGCATCAGCCCGAACTTCAGCAACAATAACCTGACATTGAACGGAAATATCGTTCCGCTTGACCAGTCAAATATCTTCAAAGGACGTTCCTGGTAATCCGGATACAAGAATCTTATCATAACTCCGCTACAAATCACGCAAAATGCGTACATTTGTAGCGGAGTTTTTTTATTCATCGTTGCTTATGAGAGAATTTATCATCGCAGACAATCAGGATATCAGTAAGGCAGGAATGATGTTCCTGCTAAGTAAACAAAAGGAAGTGTCCCTCCTTTTAGAAGCTGATAACAAGGCTGAACTGATTCAGCAGCTACGATTGCATCCGCAAGCGGTGATTGTATTGGATTATACACTGTTCAATTTTGCCGGGGCGGATGAATTGATTGTCTTGCAGGAAAGATTCAAGGAAGCCGACTGGATTCTATTCTCTGACGAACTTAGCCTGAACTTTCTCCGCCAGGTACTGTTCAGCAGTATGGCTTTCGGGGTAGTGATGAAAGATAATTCAAAAGAAGAAATCATGACTGCCATTCAATGTGCCACCCGCAAACAACGGTATATTTGCAATCATGTCAGCAATCTGTTGCTTTCGGGCGCTTCTTCTCCGCTGGCTGCCTCAAGCGTAGACGATCATCTGCTGACACAAACGGAGAAGAATATCCTAAAAGAAATTGCATTGGGGAAAACGACGAAAGAGATTGCAGCAGAGAAAAATCTTAGTTTCCATACGATAAACAGTCATCGTAAGAATATCTTTCGCAAATTGGGAGTAAATAATGTACATGAAGCTACTAAATATGCGATGAGGGCTGGGATTGTGGATTTAGCGGAATACTACATCTGAGATGCCGCCTTATAAGAATTACCCTACACATCCTATTAGTACAAACTAGTGAACAGTGCCTTTCTCTATTCTATTTCAATCCATTCTGTTTCAGAAGTTGTTCTATTTCCTTTTCTGATATAGACGCTCTATCTGCTTTATCATAAATATAAAGAAGATTCAAAACTGCATCTTGTTGAGAAACGACTAAAGTAAATGTTATAACCCTTGCTCCTCCACTTTTACCTTTTCCTTTTGAAGTTATTTTCATACGAACTTTGCGCAGTCCATGTCCCAAGTCCGTTCCTAGCAGAGGATTCTGTTCTAAATCATCAATCAATGAAACAAAATCCTCCTTAAAAGAGGAATAGTGTTTCGCCAACCTTTTAGCCTCCCGCTGAAATGTCGGCTTAACTATAATTTCATAATTCATTAATGAACTCTCTTGCAGTCTTTACCTCCAACTTACCTTCCATTGAAAGTTTTACCTCTTTCAGTCCGGCGTCAATCCCTGCTAGAACTTCTTCTTTCGTGATTTCTTCCTCTTCTTTTTCAGCTTCCATTTTTTTCAGTCGTTTCAAATAGTTCTTCACTCGATTGAGCATCTCTTTGTCATTCAAACTCAGGAGTTCCTCCACCAAGTCCATTTTCAGACTTTTCAATTCCATCGTTGTCATAAGCAATCCTCCTTTATTTATATTCTACGAAACAAAAGTAGTGAAAAATCTCCTGATAATCCAATCTTCACCAATCAAAATAAACTATTTAACAGATGATTTCACCGCTCCCCACACAAACTTTTGCTTCTTCATCATAAATCACCCCAAACTGTCCCGGAGCAATGCCTTGCAACTTTTCGAACGACAAGATGTGAAACTGCTTCCCCCTTTCCTGTATCAGTTTTCCTTTTGTAAATTCGGGAGTGTGGCGAATCTTGAAAGTAATGTCTATCTCCTTCTCCTGACCTTTCCAAGGATTATCAGTAATGAAATGGAAATCATGCATCCGGAATTCATGACCGTATTGTGTCTCTACACCGTAGCCACGAGATACGTAGATAGTATTTTCCTCAATATCCTTCTTAACTACAAACCAGGGACCTCCACTCAATCCGAGCCCTTTCCGCTGACCAATTGTGTGGAACCAATAGCCGCGATGTGTACCCACTTTCTTTCCGGTTTCCAGTTCAACAATCGCCCCTTCCTTTTCTCCTAAAAAACGACGAACGAAATCATTGTAGTTTATCTTTCCAAGAAAACAAATCCCCTGACTGTCTTTCCTTTTGGCACTAGGCAATCCGGCACGGTTTGCAATCTCACGTACCTCCTGCTTCATCAACCCTCCAATGGGAAACATGAGTTTGGAAACTTGCAGGTAATCAATCTGGGCGAGAAAGTCTGTCTGATCTTTCACGGGATCTTTTGCTGTGCCCAGCCAAGTTTTACCATCACATTGCAAGGTGGTGGCATAGTGACCGGTTGCCGTAAAGTCGAAATCTTTCCCGACACGCTGTTCAAAGCAGCCGAATTTGATAAGCTTATTACACATCACGTCCGGATTCGGTGTCAATCCCTGCCGAATTTTATCAATGGCATACGCCGCCACATTCTCCCAATACTCCTGATGCAGGTCCACCACTTCCAAAGACAGACCGTATTTACGTGCCGTTGCAGTAGATAATTCAATATCCTCCTCTGCCGAACAGTCCATATATTCCGCTCCGTCCATACCTATCTTAATGTAAAAAAGAGTAGGCTTATATCCTTGCTCACAAAGGAGATGTACGACAACCGAACTGTCGACACCTCCTGATAATAATGCAGCTATCTCCATGAATAAAAATCCGTCTATTAATAACTTTCTATATTTTAGCTAATACCTATCGAAAACTTTGATGTCACAAAGATAAGGCAAGATTCTCTAACACCCAATCACACATTGAAGGCATTTTTATACCATAAATGTGGTAGATAAGCAAAGTA
>ERZ1108168.478-NODE-478-length-30684-cov-4.233831_pt1 | contig 30684 bp, 29 predicted proteins | sample MGYA00403704_ERZ1108168 | MGnify/ENA primary metagenome ERZ1108168 (study PRJEB35170, sample SAMEA104062421) | human gut metagenome | biome: human gut; feature: human-associated habitat; material: faeces | place: Denmark | collected 2012-06-12 ...
CGTGTTTTTAGTACATTTCTTTGGCGTTGTGACTTTTTTTAGTTGTCACAGCCCCTACTCCTAACCTTGAGCAGTGGAAAGACAGTGGAGGTAAGGCTATCAAATTTGTAAACGATATTAATGATAGAAAAGGTACCTGGAAAGGAAGCAGGATAGAATATGATGATCCTGATCTATTCGACTCCTTAAAAGACATTCTAGATAATAACGAATTATCCTTAGACAAAGTGGAGACTATTTTACATACCTATCTGAATGAGAAATTGGAGACACTGCAGCCTTTTGCTGAAATTGGATTTTGATTACCTGGCAATTTGCCAGGTAGGAGGTGATATGCTTGAGTAAAGCACATGTTATATCTAAATTTAGATTTCTCGAATTTGGAAAACCACCACCTAAGGGCTCACGTTTTAAAGGTGTTTTGAATACAGAGTCATTATTAGGATGGTCTGCTTATACAAATAGAGATAAGGCAGCTGATAGAAAAAAAGAGCATAGCCTGCATAAAGGAGGATTGCTTGGATATACCAATCAGGATGATTCCATACGGACGTTTTCCAGTGATGGTTGGTTGTCAAAAGATAAGATGGTAAAATTCAGGAAAAAACTTGCTGATTCATTTAACAAGAATGGTGATATATTCTGGGACACAGTCGTATCTTTAAAAAACTATCAGGATTCACATCAAAGTAATATGTATGATGTTAATGATTATGCCGCTATCGTTTCCAAACTATTGCCTGGTTATTTCAAAAGTATTGGTCTGGATCCAAATAATATGATCTGGTGGATGAACTATCACAACAATAAGAAGAATCCCCATATGCATATCGTGTTCATGGAAAAGGAACATACACGGACAAAGGGAAAACTTGCACAGAAATATCTAGACAAGTATAAAGGCATGTGGCTGAAGGAGCTTGGACTCCGTGAAGAATTTGCCAAGAAATACAATAAGGCACCCAAAGATTTCTTCAAAGAAAAGGATGCTTTAAGAAAAGACCTGCTAACGAAGATCGACATGGAAGCAAATAGCCGTACAATATTGAGCCTTTACGGGAGCCTGCCTAAGACTGGAAGATTCTCTTATAATTCTAAGGCAATGAAACCTTACAAAAGGCAGATCAATCTAGTCATCAAGGCGTTGCTGCAGGATGCAGAAGTGAAACCTACCTATGATCAATGGATGGAAAAAGTAGAGACACTGGATAATTTTCAAAATACTTTAGCAAGCGATACTATTTCACACTTCAAGAAAACTGAACTTGATAAGCTATATGCGCGTATAGGAAATATGATCTTGGAGAATGCAAAATATAAAGAAACAGAAACTGTACATGGCTATGATCTATGGTTTTCTAAAAAAAATATTCGATTAGAAAATGATGAAGTGATCAGAGTTAAGCTTCATGATAAGCCGGCTGCTATTGATCTACCAGCATCTTCTCAACTCTTTATAGACGAGAAAGGGTTTTGTCATATCGATATTCAAAACGATAATGATTATATCCTGCACGAATATGACAGTAATCTGAATGCATGGAGAGGTACTTCTGAAATCAATGCATCAATGATTGATGGAAAGAATCTTTATCAGCATATAAAATCAAAGGACCTGTATCTTGATCAAATAATTCCTTTAAATCAGGAACCGATATTGGATCCAACATCAGATAAGACTGAGCTAACAGATAAAAAGTCATTTGTCGATCATAAAGTAGCAACTGCACAAGAGGAAATAGCAGTCAATACTACAGCTCCTACTAATAGGAGGACTGTAAGGAGCATGGGAATAAAAAGGACATCGAAAGTGTTCCATAATAAAGAAATCAGTGCACTTTTGAAAAAAGGTGCAAGACGTATCCTGCATCAGGATGAGCAACAAAAAGAACGTGATTTAGAAAAATTTGTAAGAGAGTATGAAGAACAGATACTCAGAAGCGAAGAAAGGAATATGGAGTATATATGATAAAAAAAATAATCATCTCCCTAATTGGAATAATAGCCGCAAAACTGTTTATAGATCTTGCAGCTATCAATTTGATCAATCTAATGATAATGAAAAAAATAGAATTCACTTTAAATTTTGGCTTACTGGATATGGAACCAAAGATAAAGTTGATCTCAAACATTATTATTCTACTGATAGCAATGTCGATCCTAATGGGAATGTTTTCTAAAAGTGATAGAAAGAAACTTGATAATGATAAAAAGAATTTCACACATTTATCATCAATACATGAGGCAAAAAGAAGTTTGACCAGGATACAATTTCATGAAGTAGACGGACAGTGGAAATTGAATCATCATACTTTATTATCAAAAATCGACACAATTCTAAATCCACCCAAATTAGCTTATGATGCAATCCTTACTTTTCTAAGAGTTGATGACTGGCATAAGCTTAACACGATAAAAAAATGGACAATAGACGAAAAAACTGTTATGCAACGTGCAGGACTTCCGATCTATATGCCAAGATTTAGGAAAAAGACAATGTTCGTCGATGCTAATGATAATCATTCATTATTGATCGGAACGACCAATTCAGGAAAAACTGTATCTGTGATACTACAATTGATAGAGACTGTACGGATGGCTGGAGAATGTGCAGTTATCAATGATCCAAAAGGAGAGCTATATGAGTACACTGCAAAGCAATTTTCTGATGATGGATATAATGTGATCAGATTAAATTTTGTCACACCTGAAGCGAGCAATGCTTGGGCTCCGCTGGAATTAGCATGGAATACATGGAAGGAAGCCTATTTAAAATATCAAGATCTATTGCAAGAATGGAAAAATGAAGAAACTTCACTTTCTCCTCAAGAAAAATCTGATTGGTTGTCAAGGATCCCAGAACCGGATTATTCTAAAGCAATAGAATTTTTAAAGGACCTTGCAAACAACTTGACATACGATGCAAATGTAAAAGACCCTTTCTGGAATGATTCAGCAAGGGACTGCATTATAGGAATGGCTGCGTTCTTGATGGAGGAAGGGATCAAAAACGGTGATTTTAGCGATGGGATTATAAATTTTAAGGCAATCAAGATGGGGCTTAATTATGCTGAAGAAAAACTATCCAAGGAACAGAAAAAGGCGCTCAATGTCAGATCGGATAATGTATTAGGAGCATTATTAGAAAAATCCAGAAGAATGGATGATACCAGCTATATGTATCTTATGGATTATTGTACTGCACCTGAACAGACGAGGCAAAGTATAAAAAAGGTATTAGCTACCAAGATTGATATTCTAACAATGAATGAACAGATCATGCGCATGACTTCATATACTGATTTCGATCTAAAAACTCTGGGTAAGAAGAAAACAGTTATATACATGATCGTGCACGATGAAAAGAAAACATATTACCCTCTCGTCACGATCTTCCTTAAACAGTTATATGAAACGATCATCAATTCAGCAAGAGGAAATGAAGGACGCTTGTCGATACCTGTTAATGTCATACTTGACGAGTTTGGAAACTGTCCGCCTCTAAAAGATGTCCAAAGTATGCTTACAGCGGGACGTTCTCGTGGTGTAAGATTCATACTTGCGGTCCAAGACTTGTCACAGCTTAATGAAGTATATGGTAAAGAGGTCGCTAACACTATTCAGAATAACTGCAATAATACAATATATATATTAGGATCACAAGAAGATACTCTGAAAAAATTCAGTGCATTATGTGGATCAAGACAGGTATGGCTGCCATCACGTCGATGGTATGAAACACGTCCCCTCATCAGCGTAGATCGATTACAAAAACTCAACTGGGGTGAAGTGGTCATCCATAGACAAAGGAAATCACCTTTCATAGCACGTATGATACCTTATAATAAGTGTCGATTTTATAAGGGGAAGAATATGGATCCCAATTTAGTCAAACCACAGAAACCATTTGTCCGATGGGTCGATTTAAAAGAATTACTGTCCAATTATGGCAATGTGTTTTGAGTTACCTGGCAACTTGCCAGGTAACTAGAATGGAGGCAAGAAGATGGAAAATGAAAAAATAAAGCAGTTTATGCTATCGAATAGAGAAATCACCTTTGATGATTTTTTAAAAGAGCTGGAAAGACAACAAAGAGAAGTAAGCTATAGTAGTAAGAGCTTTTCGTTAACAATGAATGAAAAGCAGATTATTGAAATGGAAGAAAAGAAAATATGCAAAATATTTTCTTCCTACATTAGAAATTGCGATTTTATCAACATGAATCTATCAGATAATTCAGGACAGGATCAACGCACGATCGAGGGAAATATTTTTGTAGATTGTTCTTTTATAAATTGCAGTAACATCGTTTCTATGAATGAATGTATCTTCATTGGATGCACATTCAATAATTGTAATTTCAGGCGTACGTCCTTTATAAAATGCACGTTTGAAAATTCATCAGCTGGAGACTGTGATTTTCGTATGGCAAACTTTTCCCTCTCTAATTATCATGAACTCTATATATCAGGATGTGAAGTTGAAGGCTCTTTGTTGTTAGAAAAAGCTTGCGAAGCAGAGGAAGCAGCAATCAATGATCCGGAGAAGATAGAGATCAGTGTCAATATGCTAGAAGCATCACTACGTTTGATCTATGATTCTATGCGACTGAATGAGGATGCACAGTTATCACTGGATCCTCTTGCACATGATCTTAATGAATATATTCGTGAGGCTAAGAAAAAATTAGAAAAAGATGGTATAAGAGATCGAGAAGAATCCGATATTTTATCAGAACTTGATTTACATGAAGCATGGGCCAATCAGATATACCGTATAAATGCTGACATGCCTGATATCGATTGGACACATTGTAATTATAGCAATATGAATTTTAGTGAACGAAATCTATCAGGTATAGATTTTACTGGCTCAATCATGAAGAATTGTGATTTCACAGCTTGTAATCTGACTGGTGTGAATTTTTGTGGATGTAATCTCACCGGTTCTGTATTATATAAGTCTATCATGGCTCAGAACAAATTCGATGATGCTAAGTTGGAGAATATAACTATCGATAAGAAGAACCTACAATTGTTTGAGTCTGCCGGCGTTCCAGTAAATACGAATCAAACTGGTCCTTCAAAAATCTCGGTCATAAAAAATATGTCGCGTAATGGAAAGCGGATGGTCTAATGGAGGATAAATATCAGAAATATGAAAATACTGCTTTCTCAAGTGAGCAGTGGTATATCATAAAAAATGCTATTGATGACGATATCGACATAAAAGATATTGCAGATCCAAGATTCAGCACTGCGCAGCTCACCATGTTGATCGAAGCACGAAAGAGTGGAATCAATTTGGAAGGGCTGACGGATCCGGATATCAAAGAAGGACAGCTGAAGCAGATATTGGAAAAGATAGCAAATGAAATGGGACTTTATGATGAACACTATGAACATGTACGAAAGTTATGGATTAGAAATTTCACTAGAATGATTCTCATTGCATCAACAATTACAATTATCTGTTCCCTACTATATGTTACAAAAGATGATTGGTTGTTATATTTTGAAGATTTATACTTGAGTTTCAATTGTGAAAGAGTGCAGATCGAAGCAGGAGATGATTTTAATCCCGCCACGTATATCAAAACATATGATCCAGAAGCAGTAATAGAATTTCCCAATATAAAACAGATAGACACACATAAGCCCGGTACATACTGGGCTATTTATCATATTAGCAATGGGAAAAAGGAAAAAGACATGAAACTGCTTGTGGAAGTAAAAGATACAAGATCTCCTGAAATCAAGTTAAAAGCAAAGCATATTACTGTTACTGATATATCAGAAATTGATCCAAAAAAATATATTATTTCTATAACAGATGTCGTTGATGGCGATCTAAAACCAAATGCCAAGATTCAGTTAACTAATACCAAGATCATATATGAAGTATCTGACAGTAGTGGAAATAAATCAAAAGAAGTAATTAAAATAAATATCGATAAACCGATGGAAGAAAAGGATAGCATGCCTCAAAATACGGAGACGCTTCCTAATTCCGAGAGTAAAAAGGAAGAAGCAGGACCAAAGAAAGACAATCCCCCTGCTAATGAGAATAAAGAAGTACCTGTAACAGCTCAAGATAGAACATTTCCTTTCATCGAAGGGCAGACATTTGATCAGACATACCAAGAATGCATGACTATAGGTAATGCTGCTGTCTCTGCTGGACAAGCTAATACTGCATCCTGCAGCGTTTATGATGAGGACGGAATTCACAAAGGATATATTCTAAGTTTTAACTAGCACCTGGCAATTTGCCAGGTGCTTTTATGGAGGAAAAAAACATGAAAGAAATTATAAATATCAGTATACCAAAATCACGCTTCAAACAAAAAATCAAACAAGTTAATGGTACAAAATATAGTCATCGTGTCGTTTTACCAAAGGAAGCAGGACCATATAAATATCATGTATTATTGATCAGCGAAGATTTCGTTCAGGAAGACGTTAATGATAAGAATAATAATGTCATGCATTTTTATGCAGATCGTGAAATCCAGTTATCACAGCACCATAGGACACCCACTGGTGAAAATGTTTATGAAAAAGTGAAAGTGATGCCAAAAGAACTTTATAAAAGTTTCTATGGTGAATATAAAGACATGAGCAAAAAAAGATTCACAGATGAAGAAGTTGAATTTTTAAAAAAGAATGTGTCGGTCTTAGAATTTTTGAAAGACCGAGCTGGATTTAGTTTTCAAAGGCAAGGACAGCATTATTACCGTTGTGATCAGCACAGTTCTTTAGTTATTGATGCTAGAAAAAATATAATGTTTTGGAATACAGAGCACGTCAATGGATCAGCTCTGGAATATCTGAAGAAAATCGAAGGAAAGACATTTCCGGAAGCAATGAATATTTTAAGTGAATATCATAATGGACTTGCGCCTGATCAGAAACAATACGTTGCACCGAAGTTCGAACAAATGGAATTTAAATTACCAGATTCACAAAAGAACGTTAATCAAATATATAGTTACTTGTGTGATAAACGAAAAATCGATCGTGATCTTATAAAAAGATTTGTGGATGATGGTAAGATATATTTAGATGCAAAAGGCAATTGTGTTTTTGCATGTGAAAATTATAAAGGAAAAGTAGATTCTGCCTTTATTCGTTCTACCTATTCAAATTTCCGTGGCGATATTGGAGGAGGTAATAAATTCACAGGATTTTTCATTGAAATGGATCCTAATGCAAAAAAACTCGTTCTTACAGAAGCTTTTATCGATGGTCTATCTTATATATCAGCAAAGAAAAAACTGGGTGAAAAAATTGATTTTAATGTTTTAGCTTGTGATAGCTGCAATGTCATGAACGAGACTTTTCGTGTAAACTACCTTACTCGGCCAATATTAAACAAAAATATCGATACAGTAATACTTGCACCTGATAATGACAAAGCAGGGTTAGCTGCAGCTGAAGAGTTTAAAGAATTTATAAAACCCTTTCATTATATCAAAAACGTGGAAGACGATCTTCCGGGTCTTGGATCAGATTGGAACAAAGACCTTCAGAACATGTATGAAAATCTTGATTTACTGAATGAGAAAGTTATGTTCTTATGAATATAAAAAGAGCGGATCGTTATGATCTTCTCTTTTTATTTAGCTAATTCATAGGCAATTTCTTTTAACTCAGCAATAGACATATCAAAATTCTCTATTTCATTATCTAACATTTTTAAGAAATTTTGTTTACTGGAAACTGCGCATTTTTCATCTTGGCATGCATTATATAAAGATTTATCACCACTTAAGAATTCTATGCATTTTTTATCTCTTATGTGTGATTCATATGCTTGCTCGTTGTATGTTTCTATGTAACAAATATTTTGAATAATGTCGCAATACTCAAACCTTAAATAAGACTCCATAGAATAGAAAATGAAGCGGAACTTAGATTTATCAGATTTAAACTCAACCGTTTTATAACGATCTAATCTTGATCCATTTTGTATTATTATATTAAATCCTCTTGATTTAATCAATTCTTCATACTGCTTTTTCTCTATAATTGGACTAACAGACATCCATAATAAGACTATGATTATTATAGAGAAGAGTATGATTTTTTTCACTAATTTTGACCATTAACAAAATTAGATCTTTTTACCAAAGCATATCTTCCTCTACTAGCTGCTTCTGGACCAGCTGCCTCCCAATTGATTCTTGATGAGCTAACCCAATCATGAGTGTCTGATGTATGCTGTGCAATTTTAAAGTCGTGGTATTTCATAGTGATTGTTGAAGAACTATTAGGGAATGTATAGTTATATGTTTTCTCTGTATTGTTCCAATCTGTAACAAAACCGCAGTGATCCCACTTACCATCATCACCCATATCTACAGAAATATAATCGCCACTTCGTACTGTTGCAGAGAATGTACGAAATGATGTTGTCTCTAATTGTGTTCCCCAAAACTTGACAAATCTGTCTGCTCTAATCCAAGAAATTGATTCTGCCTGTGTAACTCCCTGCATTAAAGGGGTATGCCACCATCCTATTTCTTTATTTCCAGGATTTGGCTGTATATACATTTTACCTCCGTTAAATGCCACCTGTGATACAAAGTTTGTACAATCAGCTCCATTGTAATAAGGATAATTACTTTCAGAGGCATGTTCTGAATAATATTCTGCATATGCTATAGCAGCAAATTTAGCATAGGTGAATGTAGAAATTTCAGGTTCATTGGGATCACTATTATTGTAAATAGCATTATATTCAGCTATACCAGTTTCAGATTGAACATTATGATCATCAACATAAGGATTGCTCATAGGTAACAAATCAATTAGCTTTTCAGTAATATCTGACTCATTTTCATTTAAATTTCTTTTGTTTAAGTTATGATTTTTTACAATACTTTTTACTTCAAGATTTTCATCAGTGTTTTCATAAATATCGAAAAAAGCTAGTACAGGATAATAATATTTTTCATTTATTTCATTATTTCCAAAAGCAATATTTATTTTCTCTTGATAGTCTTTGAAATTATCATGACTAATATCTGACAAATGGTATTGCTCCTTAATATATTCAAATACTTCTGAATATTTACTTTTTGCTTCAACTAAAGCTGATTCAGAGTTTACATATTGTTTTAATAAATGATTAATCTTGCCCTCAATCACAATAGTCTCAATTTCTGTTTCTTCATTTACGAATAAATCTTGTGGTTGTTCATTTGCTTTGATACTTAATGATCCAATGCATAAGAAAAACATTAATCCTGCTATTAAAGTTTTTGACTTCATATAAACTTCCTCCCTTAAATTTTTATCAAATAGCTATATTATGAAGATTAATGTACAAAATATATCATCATTTCCCTCACCTCCCACTTTAAATATAGCACAAATTTTATATGGTAACAATAAATGATGCATATTTCCTTAGTTGATTCATATGTTTAATGTATAGAATTTAACTAAGACTAAATGTTATAATAACTATATGAGAAGAATAAGTTTAAAATCATGCTTTCTATTTAGTATTAAATGTAAATTCGGCTTGACACATTTAAGTTATTTTTGTATCATAGGGGTGTAAATAAAATTGCGAAAATTTACATTTCAATTAAAGTGTCCTTCGGATGCTTTTTTTGTACCTATCATAAGTATATTAAACATAACAAATAAAGATGCACGCGCCAAATATGGAATATAATTTTAATCTACATGTGTCAAAGAAAAGAGCTTTGACACATGAGATTAAAATTAGTCTTAGAAAGTATGAGAGTAATTCTTAAATAGGAGGCGTGAAAATGAAAATCTTTGGTTATATTAGAAGAAGCTCATCAGAAAGGAATAAGTCTAATTACAGCATCGAATCGCAACAACGCGTTTGCAGTGATCTAGCAGAAAAAGATAATAGGACTATCGAAAAATGGTATATTGATGAAGGTTATTCTGGCACTACTTTAAAAAGGCCAAATATGCAAAAAATGTTGAGAGATATTGCTAATACAAATCAAGAAGTATTGATTTATGTTTGGTTGGCTTCTAGGCTCTCGCGAGATTCAAACCATTGTAATTCATTAAGACATGTATTTAGTAAATATAACGTCACAGTGATATCCGACAACGATGATTGGGCAAGTCTGGAAGACATAGAAATGTATCCAGACAAAACAATAGCTCCAAGGATAATCAGTCTCTCTGATGAAACAGAAGTGCATCGGGACAGAAAGCGTACGCGTACAGGATTGATAACCTCAGCGCGTAAAGGAAATTATACTAAAGGTGGCGATACACCACCTACTGGTTATGCTTTCATAAAAAACCCTGGTGATGCAAAAGGAAGAAAAGTTGAAATAGATTCTTTTTATGTAACCACAATGCTATATATTTTCACACAAATACATGATAAGAAAAGATCTATTGAATCATTGGCGATAGAATTGAACTCAAAAAAAGTATGTGGTGTTAAGTGGTCTTATTCGAAAATTTATAAAGCAGTAACTGATCCTATCATTTATGGAAGATTTCTTACAAGCTATGCTGATATCAGAGGACATTCACCAGCATACTGCACAGAGGAGTATTATAATGAAATGCAAATCATCATGCATAGAAGGAAAAAGGAAACTCATCATAAATATCTTTTTAAAAACCTTATCAAGTGTGGTGATTGCGGGGCCTGGTGCAATGAAGTCCCTACAATACATTACCCTAGAAACGGTAATAAAAGAGGTAAAAAAATATACAAATACTATTGTTGCCCTAACTGTAGCAAGAGGATAAATGAACAAATCATCCTTAGAAAAATGATACATACAGTTAGCGATATTGCAAAGGACTCATCAAATAACGAGCTTATTCTTGATCTAACTGAAAAACTCTCAAAAATCGAAAAAAGAATAGAATTCATTAATGAAGAATTTGAAGCTGGTTATCTTGATGATGATTCTTATAAAAGCGAAAGAATGACATTACTGAAAAGGAGAAAGGCCATAAATAAAGAAATAAAAAAATTAGAAACGAAAGTAATCAAGAAATTCAAAGAATATACTTATGTTGAGCAAAAACAATTGATTAGAAAATCTATTAACTATATTACTGTTAATCTAAATGATAATACCTTAACAGCAATAGTCAAAATACAAAGTAATATATGATATTTAGCAATGGCAGCCAATCTTGATCTTATGCCCTTGTCTTCTCCTTTTCCTGATAAGCTCCTATGACATGGGAGCTTTATATATAAAGTATCGTAACATCTTAGAGAAGATATCTCATTATTTATGTGTTTTACTTTGAAAAGTTAATGAAAAATTGTTTACAATCTATTATATATGATGTACAATAACCATGACGATAAAATTAAAGCAAAGGAAGAGTTCAAATTTCGCAATTTTATTGCCATTCGCTCCATGTTTATATATATATCGGACGGACATACATACGCATGTCCGTTTTTTTTTATCTTCTTCTTGAAGGGAGAGGAGCGGGTCAGGAAGGCTCTCTCTTCATCACCCGCAATCTGTAAGCATTAAAGATCCGTGGGCGATGCATTCGCACCTAAAAGTCAGAAGCATGAACAGTAAATCACCGGCTGGGGAGGATACGTCGTTGTGGAATGCGCTAAATCGCTTGGCCTCCTTATTTGCTCACTCTTTTAAAAGATTATGGTGGAGGTACACGCGTGTTTTCCCCCCGACTGATCCCTATTTGAAGAAAAGCAGACGCAGAATATCATACCATGCAAAAAAAATTAAATTTTTTTCAATTTTTTTAGGAGTTTTTGAAGTTTGATACGTATAGTATTGTATAAAAAAGGAAAGGAGTGAATTTATGTATATTTGCGTCAAACTTCAATTGAAAGCAAATATTGAAGTAGAGAATGAACTGAAGCAGTATGAGCGACATTTTAAAGAAGAAATCAATAGGATTACTGAGATTTTTCGGCAGAGAGGGCATTCCTTTGAGCTTCGCTATAAAGAGATAAGCAATCATATCTCCTATAACAGTAAGCATCTTGTCTTGGCACAAGCAAAACAAAAGTATGCTGCTGAAGTGAAAAAGGAAAAGTATTCAGCGCCATTCAGCAGTGTTTGGAGCAACTCCTCTTATCAGCTGAAAGAGCATAGTGTTGTTTTGGAATTGGGATTGTACAGACATCGCAATATGTTGGAGCTTCCCTGCTACATAAATGAGCAACAGCGTAAACGACTGCAATCTGGTCCTCACACGAATATGAAACTAATCTGTCATCGCGGTAAGTGGAGTGCGCTGATATATGTTCAAATCATTTTCAAACCAAATGGTGAGAAAGCGACGATGGGAATCGATATCGGTTTGAAGGTGCCGGCAGTTGCTGCACTTGATTCTGGCGAAATCCGTTTTTTTGGAAATGGCAGGCAAATAAGGTTTCAACAAAGAAAATACCAGAGCCATATCGAAGCAATGTTGCGCCATCACCAAAAGAAAAAAATCTATCACTTTCAGCATAAACTACATCATGTGTTAAGTGATTTCGATCACAAAACGGCAAAGCAAATTATTGATTACGCAATTGAAAAGCACGTAGGTGTCATCAAAATGGAGAATCTGATGTCCATAAATAAGAAATATGAGAAAAGCAAAAGCAAATCACTTCATCATTGGTCTTATCGAAGGCTTCAGGATTACATAGAATACAAAGCATTTATCGCCGGAATTCGTGTTGTGTATATTAACCCTTATAATACCTCGCGAACATGCCCCCAATGCGGTAAAATCAATCATCCAAAGGATCGATTCTATTGCTGTATATGTGGCTTTCGCGGCCATCGCGATGCAGTGGCTGCTATGAATATTCTCCATGCACTTTGAACAATGATGATTGTTCGGCCTGCAGTATCTGATGAAAGATACCGCTGCAGGACGGGTGAAGGCACATCCATATCTGCTATGTTAGGCAGAAACAAAGCCAAACGGTTCGAGCTGAATAATAAACGGGTACATGGGCTTTGTACCTGTTTTTGTCTTGCGTTTCCCTACGATCAAATGACGTTATTGTCCTTTTCATGGCAAGCGAGTTTATTCAATACTACGTATGGAGAGGATTGGGTACGCCATACTATCTTTGAGGTGATTAAAATGGAAAATGATTTGATAGTAGAAGAATTGAATCAGCTTTTGAAGGGGACGCATATGGGAATCCGCATATTTGAGGATTTGCGGGAAAAACTGCAAAGTGAACGCCTAAAAAAAGAATTTCATGGCCTATTGGATAAACTGAAGATGCATGCCCATTCCCTAAACGCTTTGATTCAAACATGTGGTGGAGAACCAGTGGAAGGTGCTGGATTTAAGGGAATGCTGACGGATGCGATGGAAATGCTGAAAAACTTGTCGCTTCATAATGACAAGGATGTGTTGCAAGAGGCTTTGAACAATATGAACATGGCGCAGAAAGCCTTACATTCTTTTCGTGAAAAGCATCAGATGCTCAATGATCAAATGAAGAAGACAATGGACATTATGCATGAAGATTATGCAAGTATGTCGCATATGCTGTCTAAATATTTGATTGAATTTCAGTAAACTCACTGGAGTGTTTATCGATTTCCGTGTATAATCTTTCTTAGAGAAAGAAGGGTTAACATGAACGTTCAGGAAAGATTTTTGAACTATGTATCGTATGACACACAGTCGGATGCGAACTCGCAAACAACGCCTAGTACCTTAAAGCAGCTGAAGTTGGCAGAGGCGCTTGTGGATGAGATGAAGGCAATGGGGATCAGCGATGCGTATGTGGATGAATTTGGTATCGTTTATGGGACAATACCATCCAACACGGATAAAGCTGTGAAAGCAATCGGGTTTATTGCTCATATGGATACGTCTCCAGATATGAGTGGGAAGGATGTAAAGCCTAGGATTGTCTCGAACTATGATGGTGGGGATATCATATTGAATGAAACGTTGGGAATTCGCATGGGAGTTCATGAATTTTCTTGCCTAAAAGAAAAAATCGGGGAAGATCTGATTGTGACGGATGGCACAACGCTTTTAGGGGCAGATGATAAGGCTGGTATTGCGGAAATCATGACGATGGCGGAAACCTTGCTTCAGGAAAACCGTGCGCATGGAAAGATTTGTTTGGCGTTTACGCCAGATGAAGAAGTTGGGCGGGGGACGGACCATTTTTGTATAAAGGATTTTGGGGCAGATATTGCCTATACAGTAGATGGTGGAGAAGTGGATGGTATCGATTATGAAAATTTCAATGCAGCAAGTGCCGATGTTCAGATTCAGGGATTAAGTATTCATCCAGGTAGTGCAAAGAATAAAATGATCAATGCATTGCTGGTCGCTATGGAGTTTCATTCCATGCTGCCGGTAGAGCAAAATCCAGCCTATACCGAAGGCTATGAAGGCTTTAACCATTTGGTCGATCTCCATGGTGAGTGCGAGCAAGCTTCCATGGCGTATATTATTCGCAATCATGATGAGGTATTATTCGAGAAACAAAAAGACGATTTTCGAAGGATTGCGACATATTTAAATGAGAAATATCCTGAAAACACCGTTCAGCTGACCATTCGTGACAGCTATGCCAATATGCGAACGATGATTGAGAAGGATATGAGTGTCATTGAACTGGTAAGAATGTCTATGAAGCAGATCGGGTTAACGCCGCGTTCACAAGCGATACGTGGCGGGACGGATGGTGCGCGTTTGACGTACGAAGGTCTTCCTTGTCCGAATTTAGGAACCGGAGGCTATAACTACCATGGGAAATTTGAATTTATTATATATAGGAGTAATTGAAATGGATCTTGATAAACAAATAGATATGCTAGTATGTACAGATAACAAAAAAGCATATAATGCTTTAAAAGAATTGTTAGTGATAAGTGAGCAAAGCAATGCTTTATATTCATATTTTGATATATTTGTAGAAATGATGAATAATCAAAATAACTCATATATTCGTACTAGAGGATTACGCCTTATTGCATATAATTCAAAATGGGATATTAATAATCAAGTGAATTCTATTATTGAGAAATGGCTCAAACATATTGAGGATGAAAAACCTATAACAGCAAGACAATGCATTAAAGATACAGTTATCATAGCTAAAAATAAACCAGAACTTATAGATATCATTCTCGAAAAATTATCAAAAATCAATAGAATATATGATGATAGTATGCAAAGTTTAATTTATAAAGATAGACAGAAAGTAATTCGCCAAATAAAACAATTGACTTGGTAAATTCCAGTTTATACAAGCATTATACAGTTATCCGGTAGTAAAATCAACTGAAAACATTATGCTTATTTCTGATTTTGCGAATGCTAGTTATGGCTCAGTGTATTTCCTGTTGGCTGAGTGCTCTTATTCTTCAAGACAATATCATCTGCCTTGATATACCAATCAACGCCTGCTCCTTGATAAGTAGCATTTGCCACTGTATCAGCCATTCTCTAACATCATGCATACCAGCTTTTGACGGTGAAGAGCTGCTTTCGCTTGTCATACTGGAATTTAACCTCGCCTGTATATATGATCGTAATACTCTTTTGCATTTTCGGTCTGCTCGGTTATAAAATTCGCCTTAGCAGACGTATATCCGTCCCTGTCATGCTCAAACTTCTTCCAAAGAGAGAGCTTTAATACTTCATACTGCTTTGCCAACAAGGGGTTTTCATTCAGATAATCGCGGAAATAGAGTTCATCGTTATCCCCCTCATAGCGAAGATGAAGGTGAAATACTTTTTCTGCAAATCCCTCACTTGTATATCCACAGTTAAAAGATTTCCTGTCTTGATTTTCCGACATACATATATAACCGTTACAGACTAAAAGCTCCTTAACCTTGTCCATAGACAAGGATTTTGGAATTTCCACAAGAATGTCAATGATTGGCTTTGCCCATATCCCATTTATAGCTGTACTTCCAATGTGATTAATTATTACATTCTTTGCAGGCAAAAAGCTGTATAGTCTTATTTGTTCGCTCTCATACCACTTGTTCCATATTTCATTATGCTCGGTAAGGACTATGGGAAACAGTTTCCACAATTCCTCCAATGTCATATCAGATAGTGCTTTCCCCATAATTGTTTTCCTCAAATTCCAATGGAACAAAACCTGCTCCACCAGTTCGACTTCTTTGCCACAAAGAAACTGTGTCAAATCCAGACATAGGCAATCCCTCGCCCCTGTTATTGCTGCTATTGTTTTCTCCCGTCTGCACAAGGCCATGTTTAAAAATATTTTTCATGATTTACCGATCCGCCTTTGGTTTATTCCTCCCAGTGTTCAAGTTCATCAGCTGGGTAGACTTTCGTCCAATGATAAGGCTGTAATTCCTTTAACTCCACAAATCTAATTTCATCCTCCTTTGTTGTAACAGCCACTTGTACATCCTCGCCCCAATATCGCAACCGCTCCTGGCAAATGCCACACGGAGATAATACTCTATATGGAGAGTTTTCATCATCACGGATCAGGCACATACAGTGCGTCACTTTTTCATTGTATTTGTGAGCTTCAAGCATGGCGCCCAGCTCAATACATACAATTGCGGACGCATTAGCGGTTTCAATGGAGACGCTTGTATAATAATTTCCCTTGGAAGTATGAACAACGCCAGCACCGCCCCAGCCGACAGGATATCTTGTTTCTATAAGTTCCACTGCTCTTCGATACATCTCTTTTTCTATTTCGCAACACCTCATAAAGACCTCCAAAATTTTCAATTTATACAGACATTATACAGTTATCCGGTAGTCTAATCAACTAAAAGCATTCGTGTTTTAATACCATAAATGTAGTTAGCTCTTTCGAATACAATAGGCGGTTTCACTGTCAGCGTTCATCCAGATAATCTATAAGGTATTCAATTTTATTTTCAATATTTTCTAACAAATAAGGTATGTTGGCCACTAAGTTGCTAGATAATTAGGCGAGGAGGGATAAAGAATGGCGAATCAGAAAAAGATGCTGATTCAGTTTGTTTTCATTAATTCATTGGTATATATAGCGGCTTCGGTCTATACACCATATATATCCTCTTATTATCAGATGAATGGTATGTCGAAATTAGAAATTGGCATGATCATGAGCGTAGGCCCATTTGTTACGTTATTCATTCAGCCATTGTGGGGAATCTTAAGCGATTATACTGGTAAAAGAAAACAGATTCTGCAGTTTCTCTGTATAGCGGCAGCCGCAACCATGCTTTTGTATTTTCTAGGTTATTCCGTAACATTAATGTTTGTTTGTGCCTTATTGTATGCTTCTTTTACAACAGCACTTATTCCGCTGAGCGATGCTGTTATTACACAAAAGGCCAGGGAAAATCACCTAAATTATGCTGTTATCCGAATGGGAGGAACGATCGGCTATGCCGTGGTTACCATTGTGGCAGGATTTTTTATCAAAGAGAATCCGCTTTGCATGTTTCTATTCACAATTATTGGCTATCTGCTTTTGACATTGGCTGTTTCCAGTGTATCCAAGGATGTATACATGATACAAAAAGAGATGCCTGTAAAAGCAGAAAAACGATCGGCCTTGAAAATTTTTGATACCAACGAAGTGGTCTATATTTTCATTTTTGCCGTTGTGAATATGATCGGATTGACAATCGTCAACTCCTTCTTGGGCCCTAAGGTATTGGAGATGGGATTTGATCAAAGCCTGATTGGTATCATGAATTTCTTATCAGCAATGAGTGAGGTGCCGGTTCTGCTTTTGATCAATCGTTGGAATGAACGCTTTCGCGCCGTGTATCTGATGGCGCTAGCTGTGGTTTTGACAGGCGTGCGTTTATTGCTGGCTTCCAGTGACAGCATTGTGCTGGTCGTAATGTCGCAGCTGCTGCAAGGGTTGACGTATATGGTTGTCTTTTATACATCGGTCACGTATATTTCACAGCATACGTTGAATGGCAAAGCCTCTCAGGCACAAACATATCTAGTCATGCTGCAGTCAGGCTTGGGAGCTATACTGGCGAATATAACAGCAGGGTATATCATGGGTTGGCTAGGTACGTCTGCAGGATTTCGATGGATTGGTTTAACGGTTATGTGTATTTCCTTATTAACACTTACCGTTTATCAATATTTCACTAAACAAAGAAAGGAAGGATGATTATGTCATTAGTGAAAACAAAAGATATTTTAAAGCATGCAACAGAAAACAGATATGGCGTGGCTGCCATAAATGTGATTAATTTTGAAACAATCAAGTATGCGATTAAAGCGGCAGAAATGGAACGAGTACCAATTATTATCCAATTTTTTCCAGGGTTTGATACGCATATTCCGGTAAGCCATGTTGCATGGATCGCCAAGGATCTGGCAAAAAAGGCGACAGTGCCGGTTGGCGTGCACCTAGATCATTCGGCCGGATTTGACATCGCACTCAATGGAATCAAAGGAGGATTTCCTTCGGTAATGGTCGATGGTTCTTCCTTACCTTATGAAGAAAATGTGCAATTAACGAAAGAAGTTGTAAAGGCTGCCCAGGTGTTTGATGTAGACATTGAAGCAGAGCTTGGACATGTTGGGGTAGGCGCCAATGAGGAGGACATGGATAACAGTGATTTATTTACCAATCCTGATCAAGCCGTTGATTTCATCGAAAGAACGCATTGTGATTCGCTAGCGATTGCCGTTGGAAATGCACATGGAGCATACATCAAACAACCAAATCTGGATTTTGATAGAATCCGTGAAATTCGCTCCAAAGTGGATATTCCACTTGTATTGCATGGCTGTTCAGGTATCCCTGATGAACAGATGAAAGAGGCAGTGAATCTGGGAATGAGTAAATTTAATGTTGCGACGGAATATTTTAATTCCATGTATCAAGGTATTTTGGATCTGACAAAGGATGAAAAGACAAATGGCATCAGCCTGCTGATGGATTTGGAAGAGCCCATGGTTTCCTTCGTGCGCTCTAAGATTCGATTGCTGAATCCAAACAAATATTCCATTAAATGAGGTGCAAGATGAAAGTATTGATCGCGACACATGGAATGATGGCGAGTGGTGTAGTTAACACGCTGAGTTTATTTACGGACTGCAATGATATCCGCTATTTGAATGCATACGTGGATGAATCCGATTACACACAGCAGATTGTCGATTTTATAAACCAAATAGATGAAACGGAGACAGCCATTATTTTTACCGATATTATCGGAGGCAGTGTCAATCAGAAAGTAGTTGCAATGAATCACAGAAAAAATGTCAAGATTATTACAGGGTTTAATTTGGCATTGATTTTAGAAATTATTATGTCAGATGCAACACAGGATGAACAAATTGAGGTCATTATCGAACAAGCAAGAGAACAGATGAAATTAATTAAGCTGGATCTTTTGCAAGATTCGAATGATAACGAAGCATTGTTTTTTGAATAACAGGAAAGGAGGTTAATCATGGTAATTCAAATTCGAGTGGATGATCGTTTGATTCATGGGCAAGTAGCGTTGGTATGGTCAAAGGAATTAAATACACCAGGCATCGTTGTGGCAAATGACAATGCTGTCACAAGTGATGTTTTACGAATGACACTTCAAATGGCAGTTCCGGCTGGGAAAAAACTGCTGGTAAAGTCAGTGAAGGATTCTATTGATGTATTTAACAATCCGAAAGGAAAGGACATGCGCATGTTTGCTTTGACCAATACGGTGAAAGATGCTTATGAATTAGTAAAGCATTGCCCTGGAAATATTCAGGCAGTGAACATTGCCAATGTTGGCAGATTTGATGGTATCCCGATGAGCGATAAGATTTCCATTGCAGATGGAACCATTTATCTAACGCCTGACGATTTGGAAGCTGCGAAACAGCTATGTCAGACAAATGGTGTAGAAGTTTTCCATCAGTTGATTCCTGCTCATACAAAGGTTTCCATTGAAAAAGAATTAAAAGAAAAGAATTTATTGTAATCCATGTTTGGATGGATGTAATACGGATATGGTCAAGACCATGACGATCCGAATCTGTCTTATGAGAGATTGAAAATGGCCAGAAAGGGAAAGATGATTGAAAAATCATTCGTTAGAAGCTTATGTCAGTAACAATGTATGCTTTTTTAGCAGCATTATCACTCTTTATTTGTTATGGCGGAAACTGGCTGATTGGCCAGTGCATGATTGAACGACCATTGGTCGTTGGTGCAGTAACAGGAATTTTGCTGGGAGATATTCCGACCGGGGTAGCTATTGGGGCAGCACTGGAAACCATATATATGGGAGCTGTCAATATCGGAGGAGCCGTTTCGGCAGAGCCGGTATCGGCAACCGTATTGGCCGTTACGTTCTCTGTTATGTCGGGGTTGGAATTTGAAGCGGCTTTGGCTTTAGCGGTGCCGGTTGGTCTTGTGACCGTGTTGATTAACCAAGCTGTCAATGTCTTGTTTAACCTATTTGCACCGATGATCGATAGTGCAGCCGCAAAGGGAAGTGAAAAGGGATTGTATATTCTGCATTTCGGTATGTGGTTTTTATCTTATTTTCAGAAAGCTTTGGTGGTATTCATTGGTGTATCGATGGGAGCCGGACCATTGGAGACGTTTATGGGAAGTATCCCAGAGGTATTGATGACCGGTTTGACTACGACAGGAAGTTTGTTAGGCGCTGTCGGAATGGCCATCCTGATGCGCATGCTTTGGTCAAAAGAATTGGCAGTCTTCTTCTTTGCCGGATTCATTTTGGTGAAATATTTAGAGCTGCCGTTGATTGCCGTTGCTGTACTTGCCGTTGTTGTTGCAGTTCCAATGGCATTGCGTGATAAAGAAAATTTTGATATTCATAAGAAATTAGCCGAAGGTGTAGCCGTCGGTGGTAAGAATGATGATGTGGAGGACTTTTTCGGATGAGTAAGCTAAATAGTATAACGAATCTTCCTAAAGAAGATAAAAAGATGCTCAACAGCATCTTCTTGCGATCGTTTGCGGTATTTGCCGGATCTGCCGGTATGGTCAAGGCAGGAGCCAGTGGATATATGGTTTCCGTCATGCCTGCGTTGAAGCGCTATTATAAAGATGATCCTGAAGGGTTTAAGGATGCCATGGTGCGTCATACGACTTGGTACAATATCACACAGAACGTCGGAACCTTTGCCATGGGACTTACTGCGGCAATGGAAAAAGAAAATAGTGAAAAGCCTGATTTTGATACACAATCCATTTCTGCGATCAAGACTTCTTTGATGGGACCAATGTCCGGAATCGGAGATGCAATCTTCTGGGGTGTTGTTCGTGTTGTTGCGGCAGGTATTGGTATCAGTATGGCCAGCGATGGATCGTTGTTGGGACCGATCGTCTTCTTGTTGATTTATAATATTCCATCTGTTTTGTGCCGATACTATATGACATATCTGGGATTCTCGATGGGATCTACCTTTATTGCTAAAATTTACGACAGTGGTATGATGAAAATCATCACCAAAGCAGCCAGTACCATCGGTTTGTTCATGGTCGGTGGCATGACAGCCAGCAATGTCGGCTTTACAACAAAGCTGGCAATTCAGATTAGTGCTGATGCGGAGCCAATTCTGATGCAGACATATTTGGATCAGCTGTTCTTAGGTATTGTTCCACTGGGAATTACCTTTATCTGTTTTTACGCTTTGAACAAACGCGTGCATGTGAATTGGGTGATGCTGGGAATTCTGGCATTCTCCATGTTGTGTGCCGTACTGGGAATCGTATAGAAGCATACCGAGTGCAACTGGTGAAATTCTTGCAAGGGCAGGCTTTGTCTAGGTGCAATACCTGCCCTTATAGGGTACAATATATGTAAAATTGGATAATGCAAGGAGGGATTGTTATCAATAAAAACGATTTGATGAATACGATACAAAGTCTTGAAGAGAAAGGAATCGAAGGGATCGGTGCTTATGAACTGTCCCGCATTTTGAAAAGCTCCAGAAAAGAAATTGGTGAATGCTTGATAGAATTGTATGATGATGGCTTGCTTCAAAAAAAAGCAGACAATCCCTCTAAGTATGTATTGGTGAAAAAAAAGACAAAAGATTGTTTTGAAGATATTATCGGCTACCAAAGTAGTCTTGCCCAGGTTATTGAGCAATTTAAGGTGGCTGTGGACTACCCGGGCGGTCTTCCCATTCTGATTTGTGGGAAAAGTGGAACAGGGAAAAGCATGCTGGCTCGCAAAATCTATGAATATGCGAAGCAATCGCATGCCATCCAGGAGGATGCACCGTTTATTACTCTCAACTGTGCCGATTATGCCGATAATCCGCAATTGTTGACAAGTGTGTTATTCGGTTATAAAAAAGGAGCCTTTACAGGAGCCAATGAGAATCATATCGGTATGGTGGAAGAGGGGGATGGAGGCTTTATTTTTCTGGATGAAGTACATCGCTTATCTTATGAAAGTCAAGAAAAGCTATTTATGTTGATGGATCAAGGACGCTTTCGACCATTGGGAGAAAGTTCCAATTGGAAAAGCGCCCATGTGCGGTTTGTTTTGGCTACAACAGAAAATATAGATGAGGTATTCTTAGGAACGTTTCGTAGGCGAATTCCGGTAAAAGCCACAATTCCTAGTATCAGTGAGCGACCTTTACGAGATCGGATTGAATTGATTTGTCAGTTTTTTCAAAATGAATCCAATTTATTAAATGTCAAAATCGAGGTCAGCACGCATGTGTTAAGTTATCTTGTACTATGCGATTTCGAAGGAAATGTCGGAGAATTGGAAAATGTCGTAAAGCTGGCAGTTGCTCGCGGATATTTCAAAAACAGTGATAAGAGCTTTATTGTCGTAGATGAAGAATGTATTAAGGAATTGGATGTTAAGGAATGCAAGACGCAACTGATCAAAAGCAATCTTGTTGTGGAGCCCTTGAAGGATTTTTCCCACTACGTACATCCATATGCCTTGCCGAAGCAATTGAGTGATTTTTTGCTCTCGCTGGAGCAGTTTTCCATGAACCCTCCAACCTTTGACTCGCTTTATGAGAATACGATGGCGTTGATGGATGAAGCCGAAAGCTATATGAAAAAAAGCAGTCGCTTTGATCACTTGATTTCCAATCGTTTTTATCAGATATGTGATGAAATTTTTGAACAATATGGCATGATTCCAAACCATAAAATCGATGGACTATGCTTTTATCTACATGAAATGACCCCGGTTATCCAAATTTCGAATTACAGCAAAATGAATTCTTTGAAGGAGTATGTAAAGAAGTACTATCCTTCTTCACTCTATATTGCGAACCAGCTCATGGACAAGCTACGTAAAGATCGTTTGATTCGCGAAGAGCATATGAAAATCATGTCCTGTCTGGTGGCTTTGATTCTGCATAAGGCCATCCATGTAAATGAAGCGATCCATGGAATTATTGTTGCACATGGAGATTCTACAGCGCATTCGATTGCGAAAGTAGCGAATGTCCTATGCCAATCGTTTGTGTTTGAAGCATTTGATATGAACCTACACTCTTCTTTGGATGACATCGTCCGATCCGTTTCCAACTATCTGTCAAATTTCAAGCAGATCAGTGGGATCGTGTTGATGTTTGACATGGGATCGTTAGGGGAACTATACTCTAAGATTCGTGATAACGTTGGCTGTGATCTATTAGTGATCAACTCCTTGACGACCTCTATGGCGTTGCAGATGGGGATGCAGATCAAAAATAAGGATCGAATGTTTGGCGATGTCGTAGAAACGATCAAGCCGAATTTGATTGTCGAATCGCAGTATTATGAGGGTTCTACAGCAGCCAATAACATCATCATCACAAGTTTGAGTGGCTTGGATATTTCAAATAAAGTGAAGGATATTTTTCATAAGCATCTGCAAAGTGAATCGCTTCAAATCCATTGCATCGATTTTGATTTGATTCAAAAATCGTTGAAAAACAGTGAGGATTTTATGTTCCGTGGAACGCGAGCGATCTTGACGACATCCGATACATTGCAAAGTGATCAAATCACGATCATCAATCTTGCCAAGATGATTCAAGGAGAGGAAAGCGCATTGTTTTATAATGAGGTTTCCGATATTCTAAGTGAAGAGCAGTATTATGCAATCAAGTCGGATATACTTAAATTCTTTTCCATGGAAGGTGCCTCAGAACGGCTGCGGTTTCTCAATCCACAGGTGGTAATTGATGAAATTGAAGATGCTTTGAAGATCTACGAGAAAGAATTGAAAATCGATTTGGAGGATTTTCGCAGAGCGAATCTGTATGTTCATATTTCCGCAATGATCGAGCGACTGATGCTGAAGGAGAATATGCATACCGATGACATCGGGTTGGTAAGTGAAGAAGATCAACACTTTTATGAGGTGTCTTGCATAGCGCTTCATAATATTCTGACAAAGTATAAAATTCAGCTGACCCTAGAGGAAAGCTATTTGATTTACTTATTATTTCAATGAGGAAAGGAAACATATTATGAAATATAAAACATTTAAAAACAGCGGTCTTAGCGTATCCTGCCTAGCGAGTGGAACGTGGGCGATGGGGGGTAGAGGCTATGGTGAAATTGATCATCAGGAGGCGATCGATGCGATTCGCAAAATGGTGGAATTGGGCGTGAATTTGATTGATACGGCGCCTTGCTATGGCTGGGGTGCTTCTGAAAAGCTGGTTGGGGAAGCCATACAGACATTGGATCGTTCCAAGATCATTCTCTCTACCAAATGCGGGTTGATCAATACACCTTACCAAGATCCCATTATGGGAAGGGATTCCAGTTTTAAAAACATTATACGCGAAGTAGAAGCCTCGTTATATAATTTGCAGACAGAGTATATCGATATTTATTTTATTCATTGGCCGGATCCGAAAACACCAATTGCGGAAACCATGAGTGCATTGAATCTTTTGAAATCACAAGGAAAGATTCGTCATATCGGCGTATCCAATTTCAGCATCGAGCAAATAGAAGAGGCAATGCAGTATGGCCAGATCGATGTGCAGCAGCCACCGTATTCCATGGTGAATCAGAAAGCGACAGAGCTGATGGAATGGGGATATGCACATGGTATTGATTCTCTGACATATGGTTCATTGGGCTCCGGTATTTTGAGCGGTGCGATTCGCAAGCTTCCAAATTTTGATAAAGATGATATTCGCATGACGTTCTATGATTTCTATCGGGAACCAAAATTTTCTAAAATTATGAAGCTTCTGGAAACAATGGATGTGGTTGCGGCCAATCATAATGCCAGCGTTGCGCAGGTTGCCATCAACTGGTCCAGTACCAAGGATTTTGTGGGAACGGCATTGGTTGGTGTCAACACACCACAGCAAGCAATGGAAAACTGTGCGGCCTTTGATTTTACATTGACGGCTGAGGAAATCGCTACGTTGGAACATACGATGAAAGAACTGGAAATTGGTTATTAGGATATCCCAATGATGCAATTGACGCAAACCACACAGCAACGTCAACAGCTATCTCCCAGTATGATATTCTCATTGAAAGTGCTGGAAATGAATGAAGCAATGTTGGAAAGCTATGTGAGCGATCTTATGGATACAAACTGTGTATTGGAGATGGATTCTTCGCCGCATGTAGCTGCGGGATCCGCTGCCTATGATGATGCGATAGAGGCGGAAACACCATTTGATTTGCATGCATGGATCAAGCTGCAAATCGCGTATGACAGCGAGGATGAAGCGTTGATGGACTATATGATCGATTCATTGGATGCAAAAGGGTATTTTCCCGAAGATATAGAAGCTGTATTGCAAAACGAGTTTTGCTTGTCAAAAAAGGAAGCAGCACACTGGATCCAGCAGTTTCAATCGATTCAACCCAAGGGGATCGGCGCACGCTCATTGAAGGAATGTCTATTGTTGCAGCTTACGGATCCCACATCGTTGGAATACAAACTATTGCATGACTATGAGGAAGCTGTCGCCGGCGCCTTGTGGCAAACGATAATCGAAGAACTGCAGGTAACACATGCGGAAGTGATGCAGGCGATGGAACGTTTGCGTTGTCTGAATCCTTATCCATTGACGCAGTTTTCGATGACCGGGCAGGAAAAAGTGAGAATTGATGCAATCGTGAAACGAGATGACGATGGAATTCATATTCAGATGAATCCGATGTACGATGCCTTGCATCTTTCACAGAAATACTGTGCGTTAGCAGGAAATACAAACGATCTAGAAACCAGAGCATATCTAAAAGAAAAAATCAAAGAGGCCAATCAGTTGATCTCCTCGCTTCAGAAAAGAAAGGATACGCTGTTATCCGTACTTCATGTACTTATCATGAAACAGTATGAATATCTTTTTCACCAGCAGGATATAAGCATTTTGACATATCGTGACGTAGCTGAAACGGTGGGAATCAGTATTTCAACCTGTTCACGGGTTGTGAAAAACAAATGGATCCAAGTGGATAACCATGTCCTCTCTTTGAAAAGTCTTTTCTCCAGCAATCGTGGAAATCATACCTTCCATTCAAAGAAGCAATTGGCTCGCCAAATCCAGAGCCTGCATGAAGAACGATTCAGTGATGCACAGATTGAAATGATTCTGAAAAAACAGGGGATTCGACTCTCACGAAGATCCATCAATCGATACAGAAAGGAGTATCTGCATGCGAAAAATAAGCTTTGATCCGACGACCAAACATGAATGTGGCCTTGATCCGATCATCTATGATCATTACATGGAAAGAAAGCTGCATCCTGTGGAAATACCAAATATTGGACCCATCATACGTGGGATGGATGTAGGGAAGTTGCGTTATCCCGATGAGCATCCTACGTATGAGCTAATCGATTTAGCAGAGCATATTGACGAAAAGGAATACGATTTTGGCGGATATCGCGTGCGCTGGTATTGCCCTTCGGATGTTAAAGAGTTATCACCATGTATATTTTACATTCATGGCGGTGGCTATTTTATGGGAAGTGTCAAACGGTTAAATAATATCAATCGACGCTTAGCGCAATTGATTCATGGCGTTGTCGTACATATTGATTATACATTGAGTCCGGAAGCGGCATATCCGGTTGCGATTGAACAATGCTATGCAGCAATCAAACGGATGGTGGAACATGGTGAAGAATACTTGATCGATGCAACGCGTGTTGCGGTAATGGGTGATTCTGCAGGTGGCAATTGTGCTTTGGCCGTGGCATTGAAGGATCGCGATACACATTACATAAAAAAACAGTTTTTATACTATCCGCTCGTTGATATGACAAGCGATTCCGTTGTACATTTCGATATGAAACGCTATGGAGAAAACCTGCATGAATTGATTGTTGAAAAAATCACAAGTCTGCGGGATGCCAGTGATATGATGAAGGAGTATTATGTGCAAGGTGGCAGTGATCCTTACGATGAGAGTATATCTCCTTTGTTTGCGAAGGATTTTTCGCTGTTTCCAAGAACGGTTATGATTTGTGCGGAATATGATTTTTTACGATTGCAATGTGAAGCATTTGTGGAAAAACTGGATCAGGCAGGCGTCCAAACGGATTATTATCTGTACCGTGGAACCTTCCATGGCTTTCTAGAAAGAGTCGGTGTATTTGAGCAGGCAGATCATTCACTGCATCTGATCGCCGATCTCATGAAGGAAGCCTGGTAGTGTGAACGATGAAAAAATGGAAACGAGTGTTGCGCTATGAGTAATCCTATTGTTGTGCGGAATCGTCCGAATCTGCCTTTTGCAGTTTTATTAGCCACCGTGTTTGCCTTCATGTTGTATTATCGTTCTTATTGGATTGGTTTTGTTTTATTTGCATTGCTGGCTATCGTTGTTTTTCTGAAAAGTCCGAATCATAAAGTGTTGGAAATCCAACAAGATCAACTGATCGTATATCTCAGCGACCAACAACAGGATCAGCTGATGATTCCCAATGAGAATTTGCTTTCCTGGCAGGTTAGTTACAGTGGGAGCAACGCTCTTATTTTGGAATATCGCGAGGGACATGAAAGAAAACTAATTGTCGTAGCTTCTAACAATGTTGTGAAGTTAAGCCGTGTATTGAGTAAACACTTTGCGGATAAAAATGTTCAGGTCATCGATCAGGAAAATTTCAGAAACGCCATCAGCAGTCTTGGAAAAAAAAGAAAACCCCATGATACAAACAAGCGCAATGGTTAGGGGAAACCACATACAATCCAAGAGGTTCATCGTTTACGAAGGGTGCAGCTGCACCCTATTTTTGTATGCACATCATGTGGAAACACGTAGCACAAAAGCGAAGGCGCAAGACAAGAACAAGCATAATCATGTAATTTTATCCCATTTCTTATCGAAAGGATGATATATTTAGCGAATTTGTGCTAAAATAGTACAAGTATTGGAAGGAGAGATACCATGCTGGAATTGCGCAATGTTTCGTTTGCAGTTGATGGAAAACAAATCATCGATCATGTCAGTCTGACGATCAAGGATCATACATGTACGGTCATAACCGGACCTAATGGTGGAGGAAAGTCCACATTGGCGAAGCTGATTATGGGAATCGAAAAGCCGACCAGCGGACAAATCCTGTTGGAAGGAGAGGACATTAGCGAATTGTCCATCGATGAGCGGGCAAAGCGAAAGATAGGCTATGCCTTTCAACAGCCGCCAAGATTTAAGGGAATGCATGTGCGAAAGCTGTTATCATTGGCGCATGGTGAAGAGCTGGATGAGGAGAAATGCTGTAGCTATCTTACCGATGTCGGCCTTTGTTCCAAGGATTATTTGAATCGCGATGTGGATGCATCCCTATCCGGCGGCGAAGTGAAGCGCATTGAAATCGCTACGATTCTGGCACGCGATCTCAAACTCTCCATATTTGATGAACCGGAAGCAGGCATTGATCTTTGGAGCTTTGCCAAGCTGGTAGAAACCTTTCAGCGACTGCAAAACACAACGAAGCAATCGATCATTTTGATTTCTCATCAGGAAAGAATCATGCAGCTGGCGGATGAAATTATCATCATGGAAAACGGCAGGATCAAAACAAAAGGAAACAGGGATGAAATTTTGCCATCACTGATGGGGGAATTTGAACCTTGCGGTTTTAAAAAGTAGGTGACATATATGGAACAGATGGAAAAAGACCTGTTGAAGACAGTAGCCGATATCAGCGGCTTTATGCCGGGAAGTGCCTTCAATTTACGAAAGAATGGGCAAGGAGTGGAGCGGCATTCCACACAGCATGTCAAAATCGTTGCGAAAAGCGACAAGCCAGGAATTGACATCATCGTTGATGCGTTTACGACAGGAGAAAGCATTCATATTCCGGTGATTTTGACAGACAGTGGTATTCAGGATATGGTATACAATGATTTTTACATCGGTGAGGGAGCGAATGTGGACATCGTTGCGGGCTGTGGTATACATAACGATGGCTGTGATACCTCGCAGCATGATGGAATCCATACCTTTCACATTGGAAAGAATGCAAGCATCACCTATACGGAAAAACATTATGGTGAGGGAAGTGGAACCGGTGGAAAAATTCTAAATCCGACGACGGTTGTGCATATGGAGGAAGGCTCCTTTGCGCAAATGGATATGAGTCAAATCAAAGGTGTCGATTCTACGTTTCGCAAAACCGAGGCAAATCTGGCGGCGGGCGCAAAGCTGGTGATCAATGAGAAGCTGATGACACATGGGACACAGACGGCGCATTCCGATGTGACGGTCAATCTGAACGGAGAAGACAGTGTCGTACAAATCGTGTCGCGTTCGGTGGGAAAGGATACCTCACAGCAGGTGTTTCACCCGATTGCGGTAGGAAACAACCGATCCCGTGCGCATATTCAATGTGATTCCATCATTATGGGAAATGCGAAAATCAGTTCGATTCCGGAGATTGCGGCCAACCATGTGGATGCACAAATCGTCCATGAGGCTGCCATTGGGAAAATCAACAGCGATCAGCTGGTGAAGCTACAAACCTTTGGACTCAGCAGTGAAGAGGCGGAAACCGTGATTGTGGATGGCTTTTTAAAGTAGAAGATGAATGAGCGATCATTTGTCTTTTTTCTTGTATAAAGAGATGCACTCCATATGCTTATCATGTGGATAACATGCGTATTCCTACATTTCAAGTCTTGCGTCCGATATAAATTTCATTATAATAATTTCTATGGAGAGGATACTATGAAGAAATTGTTACTGCTTGCCATGCTGTTATTGCTGGCCATTGTGCCAATACAGGCAAATACGAAAGAAAAGGTGATCTTCAGTAAATGTACCGATGGAGATACTGCCCATTTTTTAATTGATGGAAAGGATACGACAGTACGCTTTCTAGCCATCAATGCACCGGAATATACAAAAACCAAAGAGGAATATGGAAAAGAGGCCAGTGCATATGTATGCAATGCCTTGATGGAGGCGGATACTATCACATTGGAGTATGATGATGGAAGCGATGCGCTGGACAAATATGGACGTACATTGGCATGGGTGTATGCGGATGATGTGCTGCTGCAAAGAGAATTGGTGAAGCAGGGGCTGGCAGAGGTCGCCTATATTTATGGTGATTATGCATATACCGAGGAATTGCGGGCACTGGAAAAGGAAGCAAAGGCACAGAAGCTGAATATGTGGAGTGATGGAAAAGCCGCAGAAGAGGAAAGTGAGGAATGGATATCGTATGCATTGGGGGTAGTCGGTGGGGTGGTGCTGATCATTTTCGGATTGTTTTTCGCTAAGGGAAAGCGCAACAAGCAGCGCTATATTCGCAA
>ERZ1108168.479-NODE-479-length-30649-cov-10.764268_pt1 | contig 30649 bp, 28 predicted proteins | sample MGYA00403704_ERZ1108168 | MGnify/ENA primary metagenome ERZ1108168 (study PRJEB35170, sample SAMEA104062421) | human gut metagenome | biome: human gut; feature: human-associated habitat; material: faeces | place: Denmark | collected 2012-06-12 ...
TTCGACACAGCCTTCATCTTGTGAAGCAAGAGAGAGGAGGAAGGAACAGAACTGCGGGAATACTCTCCTGGCAAGAAACAGAGTGGGGCTCTGAAGATTTAGACTTTCAGAGTGATGCTTGCATCACTTTCTTGGTGAAATCGTTAGATACAAAAATGAGAGAATTGATATCGAAAAAGGAAAGCATACGGAGCTGTCAGAGGTAGCCTATTTACATTTGAACCGCATATCGGTCAGCGTCATTCTCAATCTGACTATCAATAAGAAGATATCGATTATTTTGACAAAAGGAAATTAATGAGACTGTAAAATTTTTGCCTTCTGAAGCAGTAAATCTGTTCAACATTAAGTTTGTTCAATAAGGTGTAGGAAGCAAATTTGAATCCTAACTGAAAAGCCGTATAAAATAGAAATAACACAGCTATTTCAAACGACTGAGAATTTCCCGGGTAATTGTTTCCGGGGATTGTCCATTGACTTTGATTTTTTCTGATTCAATTAGATCATAATGGGTCAAGCGTGACAGACTTTGCGGGATACAGTCAGCTGTCCGCAGACCTCGGTCGATATCCTGCTGCAGCTGTCTGCGAAGCTGGGTTGATGAAGGCAGCAAGGTGAAGTGATAAAACGTGAAATTTCCCTGCAGCCGATTGTAAATTTGTTGGACAGTTTCTGCTGATCCATGACCCAGCTGAACAGAACATGATCAAAGCAAGCCTGCGCCAAGAACTGATTCAACAGATAAACAATGTTATCCATCACCATGGCTTTGGTCTGATCCTGAACCTGAAAGGGACTCATCATCCAGCACCAGTCCCCATCCAGCCAAACACTCCGGCTGAGCTTTTCATTGCAGAGTCGGCTGATTGTTGTTTTTCCGCTTCCCATGGTTCCGCTGATAAAGATTACTTTCTGCATAAGAATACCTGCCTTTAGACTTGATTATAGCATGTGTTAGAAAGAATTAAGAATTTCCTTCGTTGTTCAGTCAGGGAACATGATAAAATAAACATAAGTTATTGACAGATTGGGGATGCTTATGAGTAATCAGCGGGAGAAATCCACCGTGCAGAAGCGGACGATTTCGGCACGTTCATCCAACGGAAAGAAGAAACGGGCACATAAGCGGTATCGGCTGAAAGCGTCGATTCGCCGAAAACTGGCAATATTGGGCGTGCTGGCAGGATTAGTGATGATCGCGCTGCTTTTGTTATGGCTGTGGCCGGTTCGGGAAAAACGGATTTATCACACGGAAGGCGTACAGCTGCAGCAGGTCAATGGGATTGACGTGGTTCATGATTATATTCCGCAGGGACATCAAAATCGTCCGCAGATTCAGCGTGAAATTCGCTGGATCGTGATTCATGAAACAGATAACGAAGCAGCCAGCGCGGATGCCTGGCATCACAACGAATACTTAAAGACCAATGAGACGGATATCAATTCCTGGCATTATACCGTGGATGATCACTCAATTTATCACGCGCTGCCGGATGAGGAAGTCGGCTGGCATGCCGGAGATAAAATGACCGAGGGTGGCGGCAATATGACCGGGATTGGGATTGAACTGTGCGTCAATGAAGGCAACGATTTTGAAAAGACGCTGGAAAATGCCGCGGCGCTGTGTGCGGAGTTAATGAAGGCGTATGATCTGCGGATTGAGGATATTAAGCAGCATCATGACTTTTCAGGAAAGGATTGTCCGCATCGGATTTTAGCTGCCGGGCGAAGCGAAGAATTTGTAAAAATGGTTCAGGAAGCGACGAAACAATAATTTTGTAGTGGTAAATTCAGTTTTTTTTGTTACAATAAGTGATTGTATGATTGAGGTGAATTTATGGGAAAAACCGGACTGGTTTTAGAAGGCGGCGGAATGCGCGGCGCTTATACGGCTGGGGTTTTAACATGGCTGATCGATCACGAGGTCGAGTTTGATTACGGCGTGGGAATTTCAGCTGGGGCCATGAACCTGTGCAGCTTTGCGATGAGAAACAAGCAGTATTTGTACGATGTCGGCGTCATCTATATGCCGGATAAGCGAAACGTAGGACTGAATCCGCTGCTGAAAGAACGCCACTATGTCGGCTATGACTTTATGTTTGACCGTCTGCTGAAAGAAACGATTCATTATGAGCTGGATACTTTGCGGCAGTCTTCGATGGAAATTGAGATCGGCCTGTTCAATCTGAACACATCCAAGGTGGAATGGGTGAAGAAACAGGAACTGGATGATGATCTGCGCTTATTAAAAGGTGCGTGTACGCTGCCGCTGGCGGGCTCGCCTGTGCCGTATCGCGATGGGCTGTATATGGACGGTGGTGTGACGACGATGGTGCCGATCAAGCGTTCGCTGGGCTATGGCTGTGATAAACATTTGGTCATTGTAACAAAGGACGAAGGCTATGTCCGTAAGCCCAGCAGCAAGCTACTGCTGAATACGTCAAAAATGGCTTATCATAACCAGGCGCTGATCGATGCGCTGAAAATCCGCAGCGACGTTTACTATGAAGAAATGAATATCGTCGATGAGCTGCAGAAGGAAGGCAAAGCGCTGCTGCTTAGACCTTCAAAGAATCTGGGCGTGAAACGATTCTCCGGCGATGCCGAAGCTTTGAAACAATTATTTGAACTGGGGAAAGCCGATTGCGAAGCACGCAAGGCGGAATTGCTCGGCTTCTTGGGCAAGGCCTGAACGAATTAAACTAAGAAAATTTCTGGTTGGTAGGATCGGAAATTTTTTTTGTTTAGTTAACCTTTCGATTCAAAATAAGAAATTTATTCACGCCTATGTACGTTCAGGTGCAGTTTTGTTCATCAAAGCTGCACTAAGATCCTCCTTTTCTCTGACCATGGCGATCAGCTGACTGATACTTTGGAAGCAGTATTCCTGTAAGAAAATGAATAAAAAACAACGGCGGTTGACAGCTATAACATTCAGCAGTAAAATAGTTAAATAAGTTATACAAGTTATACCTTTAATACAGGAAAGAGGGGAATCATGAAATCTCAAGTGAAGGACGGAAAATACATGAGCTCAGTCAAGGTCGGACCCAAAGGTCAGATTGTTATTCCGAAAGAAGTCCGTGATCTGTTTCAGATTGAGCCTGGGGATACGCTGATGCTGCTGGCGGACGCGGAGAAAGGCATTGCGATTGAACGGTATGACGTATTTGAAAAAATAGCCGATGCCATCTTTTCGGGAAAGGCTAAGGAACTTTATCCGGATATGCCGGAGGAGGATTCAAAGGCTTTTGCCCAATCCATTCGTCAGACCCGAAAATAAAGATGCTTATCCTTAACGGAATACGCTGCATCAGCACCGCTGAAGAATTTTACGGATTCATCAAAGCAAGATTGTCAATACAGTCAGGGAGGGCGTTATGGCTAAACTTGCATTTTTCTGCATTCCGGCGTACGGACACACCAATCCTACACTGGAGGTGGTTCGGGAGCTGACAAAGTGCGGACATCAGGTGATTTATTTTTCATTCTCGGCTTTTCAAAAACGGATTGAGGAGGCCGCCGCTCAGTTTGTCAGCTGCGATGCTTATCTGCAAACCGAAAATGCCGATCCGGAAAGGATTAAACAGATGACTAACGATGTCGGCGCTTCGATAAAGCTGCTGACCGATACAACGTTAGCCCTGGATGCGATGGTCTGTCAGAAGCTGCGGACACTTCAGCCGGATTGCATCGTTGCTGATTCAATGGCGGTTTGGGGAAAATTTGCGGCGCTGAAGCTGGGCATTCCGTTCATTTCTTCAACCACAACCTTTGCTTTCAACCGCTATTCAGCAAGGATTATGAAGCAGAGCTTTGGTCAGCTGATCGGTTTGGTTCGTTCTTTACCGCAGATTCATCATCAGATGAAGCGGCTGCAGAAACAAGGATATCCGGTTAAAAATTTGCTTTCAATCCTGCAGAATGATGATCAGACACCGACAATTGTCTATACATCGAAGGAATTTCAGCCGTGTTCCGATACCTTCTCCGAAAAGATTCAGTTTGTCGGTCCTTCGGTAAAATCCACGGCTTCTTATGATGGAGAAAAAAACGTCATTTACATTTCGCTGGGAACTGTCAACAACCAGCATCTGGATTTCTTTGAGCATTGCATTGAAGCGCTGCGGGATTATCCGGGCGAGGTGATCATGGCTGTGGGAACCGAGGAACAGGCCGCTCAACTGAAAGCCCCGGGCCATTTTACAATTCAGGCGCAGGTCGATCAAATTGAAGTTCTGCAGCGAACCGCGGTATTTCTGACACATGCCGGGATGAACAGTGTCAATGAAGGTCTGAATGCTGAGGTTCCGTTGATTCTTTATCCTCAAACAGCAGAGCAGGGCGGTGTTGCGCGCCGGGTTGTTCAGCTGAATGCCGGTATCCTGCTGAAGGAAAATAGTGCCCCCGCCGTCCGCGCGGCAGTCCATCAGGTTCTTGCGGATCCTGTGTTAAAAGAAAACGCGGCTTTGATCAGCCGCAGCTTCCGTCAGGCCGGCGGTCCTGTTCGGGCCGCTCAGCTGATTGAAGGCTGGCTTCAGGACAGACAGCTTTAACGCCTCTTCCTGCAGCTTATAATCAAAGCTAAAAGTTTTAAAGATTCTGCAGATCATTCATTCCTGCTGTTTTTAGCGGAGTGATGGCAGGATCTTTTTTGCAGAACCGAGTGTATCCAGAATGAGCACAAATTGAAATCAGAACCAAAGAAACGCGGCATTGACCCGGGATAATTATGATAAAAAGTTTAATTTTACTTTTTTACTATTTTAATTACAGAAATTTTGAGTACAATAAGAAGATAGTGACTAAAAGGATATTTGAAAAAATATGATGAAATATAAAACAATGACAAATCAGGTTATTCGATTAAAAAAAGAGAAACCGATTCTGGTGTGGGCAGTGACGATTGTGATTCTGGCCTTGACCGCTTTCGCGATCGCTTCATTTTTTTGTTTTCCGTTCAACAATGGTCAGGTCCATCTGGGGGCGGATACGGGTTTTCACATCAACCGAATCATCAGTTTGATGGAAGCTCAGCAAAATCAGGTTGACTATCCCTATCTGTTCTGGAACCAGAACTTCAATTTCGGTTATCCGACGCCGATCTTCTACTGCAATCTTTTTTTGTATTGGCCGGCATCCTTGTTGGCAGACGGGATGCTCCCGGTTCTGGTTTATAAAAAATATGTGTTTGGTTTAGTCTGGGCAGCGACGCTGATGATCGGCTTATGCAGTTATAAAGTCAGCCGGCGCAGCGGATATGCCGCTGTCCTGTCGATGCTTCTGTTGATCCTGAATACCCACAGCATTACAGATATTCTGCGGCGCGGCGGTTTGGGTGAATTGCTTGCGTTGGTGTTCATCCCGATCTGTCTGGCGGGGATTTATCAGACGATGTATAAGGACAGCCGGCGGTGGATCTGGCTGGCGGTGGGCTACTGCGGGTTGGTGCTGTCGCATAACATCAGCTTTATCCTCATGTGCATTGTCTTTGCGGTGTTTGCGCTGATCAATTTTAAAAAGCTGTGGCATGAAAAGATCCGGCTGCTCAATATCCTGCAGGCGATTGCGGCGGCCCTGGTGTGCGCCTGGTTTTTCATCGCCCCGATGCTGGAACAGATGGGCGCTGTTGATATGGTAGTTTCGCATACCTTTAATCTGGGAGGCGGCTTGGCGGCTACGGCGGTAGATCTGTCAGAAATATTTAACTTTACTGTGGATACAACGATTTATCTGAACAATTCTCCAGGTCCTTTTCTGATTTTTATGCCGCTGATCGGCTTGGCGGTGCGCGACAAACGCAAACGCAATCCGTTTATCTTTCATTGCTGGATCATCGGTTATGTCAGTATGATGATGATGACGAAGCTGTTCCCCTGGCAGTTGTTCCCGTTTTTCAGTTTTATGCAGTTCGTCCAGAGGTTATTGCCGGTCTGCATTCCTATGCTGGCGCTGGCCGGAGGATATTACTGGTATGTTTTTATCCGGAACTTCAAGCAGCTGGAATTCAGAATGCTGCTAAAAGCGATCAGCGTGATCGTGATTTTGATTCCCACGTATTTTATGCTGAAAGTCAATTATGATCAGATTTCCGGTTATCCGGATGAAATGACGGTGGAAGAAGCTAAACTGAGCCAGTATGGGGATACACAGGAAACAGCGGTTTATAATGTGCAGCAGTTAAGCAGCGCAGACTATCTGCCTTATGGGGCGGATGTGGATTACAAGGATTACCGGGAATGGGTAAAATGGGCTGTTTCACCGAGTGAGTCGATGATCGACAGCAGCATGAAGCTGCTGATCCTGGATCAAGAGGTTGATGAAAGTGAATATGGGCATTTTAAATTCGTCGTCAAATCCGGACCGGAGGGCCAATGGCTGACTGTTCCGCGCACTTATTATTATGGTTATCAGGTAGATGCGATCAAAGATGGGGAAGTGATCGATACGATTATTCCTTATGCGGCTGAGAATACCGGATTGGTTCAATTCGATATGCTGGAAAGTGAAAGTCCGATCACTTATGATGTAGTTTATCGGCCGACGTCAGTTCAGACTTCCAGCATGGCGCTTTCTACGGCTGCGGTTCAAGTGGCTCTGGTGATTTATGGATTGGAGCGGTTTTTGTACTATGCTCTGAAACTCTGGAAGGGTGTCCATGACAGTCAGCCGAAAAGCAGTCCGAAGGCAGGATCACACAGGTCAGCGATCCGAAAAGATTGATCAAAGAATGGACTTAACAGGTTGGATTGAAATCGCTTTGCATTGGATCTGAAGCGGTTGACGATATCCATCGGGCTTTATCAATCAAGGACCGCGAATGTGAAGTGAATTCCAAGCTCAGTCAGAACAGGCTGGTAATGAGCATTAAACAAAAGACGCCGAAGCTTCAACGGCGTTTTTTCTTGAAAAGACACAAGCAGGTTTTGCCTCTTACTTAAGTCACGAAAAAAGCGAGAACACATTTCCTTTTAGTGTGAGTTGATAAAAAAATAACATGATATAATTCTAACAAGATCAAAAGGAGGAAAATGAAGAATGAAAAAGGCAATGCTTTTATTGACCAGTTTTCTCATGATCTGTTCAATGGCTGGATGCTCTACTCCGAAACAGGATGAGCCGGCCGCTGCAGCAGGCATGAAGGCTGGAACGTACACCGCGACATCGCAGGGAATGAACGATGTTGTTGAAGTCAGCGTTGAACTCAGCGAGGACGCCATTGTTTCCGTTAAAGTAACGAAGGATTCGGAAACACCGGGGATTGGCGGCGTTTTGAAAAACGCAGCGGGAACGGAGCTGGATGAAGGCGGGAAAGCGCCGACAGTCTTGATTCCGGAAGAAATTGTTGCAAATCAGAGCTTGGCAGTCGATACCGTGACCGGAGCGACAATCACATCGGCAGCGGTAATCAATGCCGTTAAGGATTGTCTGACGCAGGCTGGCGCTGATCCGGCGGCCTGGATGAAGGAAACCGCAGCGAATGCGCAGCAGGATCAGAGTGCTGATGTTGTTGTCGTAGGCGGCGGCGGAGCTGGTTTGGCGGCCGCGATTGCAGCTTCACAGAAGGGCGCTAATGTCATCATCGTTGAAAAGAACGGTGAAGTCGGCGGCGATACGTTGGTCTGCGGCGCTATTTACAACACACCGGATGAACCGCTGCAGAGTAAGGTCACGATGACCGATGCAGTCAAGACGACGATTGAAAAAGCGTTGGCGGAGGATCCGATTGATGATGCGCATGCAGCTCTGCAGAAGGAAGTTCAGGCGCAGTGGGATGAATACAAAGCCAGCGGCCGGACCGATCTGTTTGATACGAAAGAATGGTATGCGCTGCAGACTTGGATCAACGGCGATAAAGTCGGCGATCTGGATTTAGTCAAAGTGCTGTGCTACGATTCGTTTGAAGGCTTGGAATGGATTGAAAACTTAGGCATGGAATTCAGCGATATCATCGGTCAGGGTGCCGGCAGTTTGTGGCAGAGAACCCATACCAGCACGATGCAGATGGGAACCGGCTTTATCTCTACCTATGTTGAAAACATTCTGAAAGACGACAAGATCACCGTGCTGACCAGCAGCACTGCGGAGAAGTTGGTGCAGGATGATTCCGGTAAGGTCAGCGGCGTTGTCTGCAAGGATAAGACCGGCAATGAATTTACGGTCAGCGCGAACATGGGCGTCGTTCTGGCAACCGGTGGATTTGCGGCCAACAGCAAGATGGTTCAGGAATACAATACCTCCGGAAAGTGGAACGATTTGAGCAAAGTTATGACAACGAACCGTTTCAGCAGCTCGCAGGGTGACGGAATCTCGATGGCTTTGGAAGTCGGAGCTTCATTAACCGATATGGAACAGATTCAGCTGCTGTATCTGGGCAATGTCAAAGACGGCCAGCTGACAAAATATCCGCCGCGCGATGTCAACGGAACAGATCAGATTATTTTCATCAACAAAGAAGGCAAGCGCTTCGTTCGTGAAGACGGCCGCCGTGATGAAATCTGCCTGGCTGTCATGGCGCAGACCGATTCGATGTTCTACATGCTGGAATCCGGCGACGGTGCGGGCTATGTGGATATCCAAGATCCGAATTGGCGTTCAGCGGATGGATTTACGTTTGATTATTTGAAAGAAAACGGTTATATTTTAGTTGCGGATACTTTGGAAAATCTGGCATCTCAGATGGGAATCGATGCTGCGACATTAAAAGCAACCGTAGACAGCTTCAACGCTGCTGCTGACGGCGGTACGGATGAATTCGGCAGAACGCTGTATTCTACGAAGCTGGAAAACGGACCTTGGGTTGCTACAGCCCGTCAGGCCTGCGTCCATCATACGATGGGCGGCGTTACGATCGATACCGAAACACGCGTTCTTGATGAAGCGGGTCAGCCGATTTCCGGTCTGTATGCAGCAGGTGAAATCACCGGCGGCATTCACGGCGCAAACCGCTTAGGCGGAAATGCCGTTGTGGATACGGTTGTCTTCGGTAAATTAGCTGGCGAAACTGTCGTCGCTGACGCTAAGTAGTCCGCTGAACAAAGCATAAAGTAAAAAAGCATCCATTTTCATAATGGGTGCTTTTGAAGCGAAGGAGAGCAACGATGGATATTAAACAGCTGATCACGTTCAGAACGCTGGCTCAGGAAAAAAATTACATGAAGACTTCGGAAAAGCTAAGCTATGCCCCCTCGACGCTTGCCAAGCATATCCGCTCCCTGGAAGACGAGCTGCAGGTTCAGCTGGTAGAATACCGCAGCGGAAAAATTGAGCTGACCTATGATGGAAAGCGGTTTATGCGCTATGCCGATGAAATGCTCAGCGTCTATTTCAAGCTGCAGTATGAGTTCGATCAGACGAAATCCGCGATTGGCACCATCCGGGTGGCCGGAGGCGAACTGATGGTCGGCTTTGCTTTCGGCGATTTCTTTGCGGCAGTGGAGAAGACTCAGCCGGAGCTGACGCTGCAGGTCAACGCGATCTGCTGTGCACGGGTACCGGAATGGCTGAATCAGAACGAAGTGGATATCGGATTTGTGCAGATGCTCAACACTCAGGAAAGCGAAGGACAGCAGATCGTTCCTTTGTTTGAAGAACGGCTGTGTTTGATGACCTCGCCGCAGCATCGTTTGGCGCAGCAGGAAGAAGTGCATCTCGGCGATCTGAACCGTGAGAATTTCTCTTATACGTATGAGGACTGTTGTTTTACGGATGAATTCCGCCGCTGTCTGACGCAAAACGGCGCGCGGCCATCTTCTGAGTTGTTTTTAGGCAGCATTCATGCCGTCATCAATACCGCCAAGGATGACAACCGGATTTGTCTGATTCCGTATGTTTGTGTTCCTAAGGTGCGGCAGATGGGGCTGGTGCAGCTGAACTGGGTCGACCCGTTTGTGATCTACGATGTGATTCTGATCCAGAAAGGGGTCTATCGCAGTACGGGAATCAACCAACTGATTGAGCAGGCCAAAGCCTATGCGGCAGAGGTAAAGAAAAATCCTGAAACTTCGCACATTCAATTGCTTTAACGGTTAGGAATGATGGACTAGACAAAAGATCCCGCAGCGGGATCTTTTGTTTTACTTCTATGAATACGTCTGTACCGCCGGGCTGAGTGAAGAACAGAACAGGGATCAGCTGGAATAAAAAATCCTGAAAATCTTTTAAAACATGAATCATTGATTGGCAATTAAATTGAATAGGTCTATAATAAAATCAGTGTAAGGGATAAGAAAGAAGAGGGGGACTCAAAGTTATGACACAGACGAAACGCCTGAACAAACAAGAGCTTCGCCGCATCAATCTCCGCTGGATCTGGAATGCCCAGATCGGCTGGAACTACGAACGAATGCAGGGGCTGGGGTATCTGACCACCATGCTGCCGCTGATTGAAAAACTGTACGGCGATCAGCCGGTACTCAAGAAAAAGGCGCTGCAGGCACATTCGGTCTTTTTTAACACAACTCCGGCGATGGGGGATATCATTGTCGGAATGAACGTCGCGATTGAAGAGGAAATGGCAGAAACCGGTGCCGGCATTGACATTGCCTCGTCCATGAAAACCGCGCTGATGGGTCCGTTTGCGGGCGTCGGCGATACGATTTTCAGCATGATTCCGGGTGCTGTGTTCGGATCGATTGCCGCGACGATGGCCAAGGAAGGAAGCATAGTCGGCATCATGATCTGGGAAGTTTGGTTAATCGCCGTGCTGCTGCTTCGGTTTAAGCTGTATGACATCGGTTATCAGCAAGGCGCCAAGATTGTCAATACACTCTCAGGGATTAAGGAAACGATCACTGCGGCCGCCTCGGTTTTAGGCTTAACGGTGGTCGGCGGCATGATCGCTACGATGGTCAAGTTCCCGCTCAAAACACTGACCGTCAGCCTGGGAATCGATCCTCAGACCGGAGAAATGCTGATGCAGGAATTCCCGCTTCAAAAGTATATGGATTCGATTATGCCAGGTTTGATGCCGGCGCTGTTCGCTGTCTTATGCTATTGGATGCTGGGCAAGAAATGGATGAATTCCAACCGGCTGATTCTGACAGTGCTGCTGTTGGCGATCGTCTTGGCTTCCTTGGGGATTGTCGAAGTCTAAACCTCAATATCTAAACCTCACAAATTTCAGTCAAACAGTCGGGGATGCTGCAGGCAGGCAAAGAACCGGCTGTTTTTCTGTCTCTAAGAGAACCCAAGATGCATAAATAAAAAAAGATCGGCAGGCAATGCCGATCCGCAGCGTAATGGAATTAACGCAGATACAATTCGTAATATTCGTCGTAGGTTAAGCCGGAATCATGGACCTTTGTAGCCAGTTCCACACCGAGGTAGCGATAATGCCAGGCTTCATAGCTGTAGCCGGTGATGATTTCCTTCCCTTCTGGATAACGCAGGATCCAGCCGAAACGGTGGGCATTCTGCTGCATCCAGACAAACGCATCGGTATCCGCAAACTTGGAAAGCTGCGCGCCGGTGGCAGCCATATCTACGGTTAATCCCGTCTGATGTTCGGAAAAGCCCGGCCGGGCAGAAATGGAATCCGCCCATTCCTCACCCTTGGAATTGACATAACCGTTATACAAATCGACCTGATACTGATAGTCGCGGTAGGAGGAGGAAGCATACATCTTCGGCTTGCCGCCGCCGTTGAGTTCATCACACATTGCGGCTAAGGCATCGGCCGCTTCCTGACGAAGATAACAATCCTTCGCGGCATAGGTTAAGCTCAGCTGAACCAGATCCTCTGGGGCATAGCTCTCCCCTAAATAATATCGCTTATTGACGATCATACTGACATCTTTGGCATCGGAGGCAGAGGTGCTGTCATACCAGTTCACGTATTTTCCGCTGAGTTCAAAATGATTCTCACTGTTAACATCCCGATGATCGGTGCAGTCCTGAATGTAGGCTTCGACGTCGCTCACATAATCAAAGACTAACAGCGGCGTAATTTCCCAGAAATTAAGCTTCTCAAACAATTTCAGGCATGAGTCCTCGGGGTAATTCCGTGCCCGCAGCCGCTCATAGAGCTGCGTGTCATCGCTGTTCAGGGAATCGGTAACCAGGTACAGCTTCAGATAATCCTTATTGAAGCTTTCCGAGGCTAACGCAGCATTGAGGTTGTCGGAATACAGCTTATCGTTAAGAATGGTATTGGTCAGTTTCTGCTTCTTGATCATCGCGATGCTTTCTTTGGAATAGCCCAAACCCTTCAGCTTGCTGTCCGTTGAAAGCTTCGGAATGGTCGTCAGGACAAAGACCAGAACGATCGCCGCCACAATTCCGATTAAACCATAAAGAACGGATTTGCGAATCCTTCTGCGTTTCCGGCGAACGACTTTTCGTTTTTTCACAGGCGTTTTTGTTGCCATGTTCTCAATCTCCTTTCTGATTGGAATGAGAGAATAAATTCCACGGGTAACTGTTCGGAAGTGAACAGGCAAAGGTCATGCTTTCATGCGTTATTGGATGCTGCAGTGTCAGCGACGTTGCCCACAGAGCGATCTGCTGACCCGGACGCGCCTTTGGATTGTAGCGCTGATCTCCCCACAAGGACAGCTGACGGCTGGCAAACTGGACGCGGATCTGATGGGAACGTCCGGTTTCCAGCTGAATCTGCACCAGTGACAAACCTTCGCTTTCTCCCAGGATCTGATAGTGCAGAATCGCTTCTTTCGCTTTCGGTGAAGCTGGAGGAACTGTGCGTACCCGATTGGTCTTTTCATCTTTGATCAGCCAATCTTTTAAGGTTGCTGCAGACTTTTGCGGCTGACCGCACAGCACTGCCTGGTAAGTCTTTTTCAGGCTGCGGGTGCGGACCTGATCGCTGAGTCGGGAAGCGGCCTTGGAAGTTTTGGCAAACACCATGACCCCGCCGACGGGCCGGTCTAAGCGATGCACTAAGCCCAGGTACACATTCCCTGGTTTCTGATACCGATCTTTCAAGTCCTGCTTCAGCAATGTCAACAGATCCGGATCATGGCTGTCATCCGCCTGAACCGCAATGTTGACAGGCTTGACCACGATCAGCAGGTGATTATCCTCATATAAAATCTCAAACTTCGTCATCTTCATCACTCCATGCGCCGTAAATTCCGCATGGCAGGATCATGTTGTCCTGCGTAATCGGAAGACCGACTTCTCCGGCAAAGACATAGCCGGACGGATGACGGCGCAGCACAGTGGTACGCAGAATGTTTTCTAAGACGATGGAGGAAAAACCGGTGGTATAGGAATTAACTAACAGAAACAACGCGTCGTCATCCAGAATATCCAGACAAGCATTGACCAGTTCGTTGATCTGATCCTCCAGCTTCCAGATTTCACCATTGGGTCCCCGGCCGTAAGACGGCGGATCCATTAAAATTCCCTGATAGGTATGACCGCGGCGCTTTTCCCGTGCGACAAATTTCAGAACATCATCGACGATAAAGCGGATCGTGCGGTTTTCCAAATGTGACAGTGCCATGTTTTCTTTGGCCCACTGCACCATTCCCTTACTGGCATCCACATGCACGACCTCATCGGCTCCGGCACTGGCACAGGCCATCGTCGCTCCGCCGGTATAGGCAAATAAGTTCAGAATCCGCACCGGCCGTCCGTTAGCTTTGGCCTTGCGAATTTTGGCTTGCATCCAATCCCAGTTGACCGCTTGTTCCGGAAATAAGCCGGTATGCTTAAAGCCGGTCGGTGAAACCTTAAACGTCAGTTCTTTGTAGGATACCGTCCAGGTCTCCGGCACAGTCTGTTTGAACTCCCAGCTGCCTCCGCCCCGGCTGGAACGGTGGTAATGCGCATGAATGCGATCCCATCCGGCATGATCGGTTTTCTTCCATACCGCCTGAGGATCGGGTCTGCGCAAGAGTATATTTTGCCAACGTTCAAGCTTCTCACCATCGCCTGCATCGCAGCATTCGTAATCTTTCCATTGATTTGCAATTCGTTTCATCCTGTTGATTCTCCTTATTTATTTATTATATCATGGCTTTTCTATTATCGCAGAGAATGCTGGAAAAATTAAGAAAGTTGAAAAAATAGTTCACCTCACTGCCGGAGTTTGATAAAATAGTAGACATCGAGGTGATTGCGATGATGATTCGCTGCAGCGAAAAACATCGGCAGGAATGTCTGGATTATCTCCGGCAAAACCCGTCGCTGAATTTGTTTCTGATCGGTGATATTGAAAACTATGGATTTAACCAGGGTTTTCAGACGATTTTTATTGATAAAGATGAATTTGTCCATGGGATTTATCTGGTATATTACCATAATCTGGTGATTGCCAGTGAGGAAAATCGCGTTGACGTCCAGTTTGTTGAGCGCTTGATTCAGGAATATGATATTCAGGCGATCCAGGGACGCAAAGCGGTTTTGGATACGCTGAGTTTTGATGCGTTCACTCGTGAGGAATGTCTGTTCTGTCAGCTGAGCGAGCTGAAAGTCAAGGCAGAGTCCGACTTTTTGATCCAGCAGGCTCGTCCTGAGGATGCCGCACGTTTAAAATCATTGTTGGATGAAGTGTTTGACATGGATAATGAGGTGGACATGATCGCGCGGCGGATTGCCGAACAGGAAGGCCGGCATTTCTTCATTGAACAACAAAATCAGGTCGTCTGCCAGGCCAACAGCACAGCGGAAACTGCGGATGCGGCGATGATCGGGGGTGTGGCGACCCGCGCGGATTGGCGCCGTCACGGTTTGGCCAGCGCCGTCATGACGGCGTTGTGCAGCCAGTTGTTAAGCGAAGGCAAAAAACCATGTTTGTTCTTCGAGAATGAAGAAGCGGGAAGAATTTACAGCCGGCTGGGTTTTGAGCCGATCAGCGGCTGGACATTGATGCTGCGTCAAAAGGAAGGATCACACTGACCTTCCTTTTCCTTACCAGGACGTTCGCAGAATTTAGCGGCTTGGAAATGAGCGCGTATGTATTCTGCCTGTTGGTTTCTGATTGAAAAACAGGACGAGTCTGCATTTCCGATTGAGAAAGAAAATGACTTTTTATTAATAATCGCTGTACGCTGCCGCGGAGGACTTAATCAATTTATGAAAATTTTGAAACCGTCAGCTCAGGGATAGAAATGCCGATGGTTTCATGTATAATATAGAAAGTCTGGAAACAGCATTTGAAATTCGGGCAGCAGGTTCCGCGAATGTCGCGGTCAAGAGCCGGCGGTTTGGATCGGACTCTGCGCAGTGCTTCATTGGAGTGCGCTTTAAGGGCGGTTATTTCAATAAATCCAGGTTCAGGATGTTTCCAAACGTGGGAAAAAGATAAAAAAAAACAAGCATACGGAACGTTAAAGTTTGATTAAGATATTGGAAGAAAAGAAGAGGTGTTGGACAATGGTTTCTATCGAGATGCTGAATGAAAATCAAAAAAAGGCAGTGCTGACGTCAAGTCAGTATGTGCGGATTATCGCGGGTGCGGGCAGCGGCAAGACCCGCGTGCTGACGATGCGGATTGCGCATTTGATCGAACAGTGCCATGTCTGGCCGAATAAAATTCTGGCGATCACCTTTACCAACAAGGCAGCCAATGAAATGAAGGAACGAATCCGGCAGATGCTGCCGGAGCAGGGAAACGCCGTCTTTATTTCCACGATCCACTCGCTGTGCGTGCGGATTCTGCGTGAGGATATTCCGGCGATGGGCATGCCGCGCAACTTTACGGTCATGGATGCCGATGATCAGCGCAGTATTTTAAAGGAAGCCTACAAAGAGTTTGGGCTGGATAAGCAGACCTATACGTTTGGCTCCATGCTGGACTACATCGCCAACAATAAAAGTGCGGAGATCAGCCCTGAACGCGCTTATGTGTTTGCCGGAGATCTGCGCGGGGAAAATGACAAAGCGAAGGTTTATGAATATTACGTCAATCGTCAGCAGGCGATCTATGCGCTGGACTTCGATGATCTTTTGCTTTATACCGTACGGATGTTCCGGCAGTTTGCGGAAATCCAGGCAAAATGGGTGCAGCGCTTCCATTATATCCATGTCGACGAATTTCAGGATATTGATAAAATTCAGTACGATCTGATTCAGCTTCTGGCGGGAAACGACAATTCCGTTTATGTCGTCGGCGATCCCGATCAGACGATTTATACTTGGCGTGGGGCTGATGTCAATATCATCATGAACTTTGAGAAGGATTATCAACCCTGTGAAACGATTGTCCTGAACGAAAACTACCGTTCAACACCAAGCATCCTGAACGGCGCCAATGCTTTGATTCACAACAACCGCAATCGTGTTGACAAAGACTTGTTTACTTCAAGACCAGACAACGGGGCGATTACCCACTATTCCAGTGCCGGGGAAGAATATGAGGCAACCTGGATTGCCTGCAAGATCAATGAACTGCATAAACAAGGTCAGCGCTACCGCGACTGCGCGATTCTCTATCGCTCCAACTATTTGTCCCGTGCGCTGGAAAAAGCGATGATCGAACAGCGGATCCCCTATGTGATCTACGGCGGCATCAAATTCTACGAACGAGCTGAAATCAAGGATGCGCTGTGTTATCTGCGGATGGTCTGCGGCAGCGATGATCTGGCGCTGATGCGGATTATCAATGTCCCGCGACGGGGCTTGGGCAACAAGACGATGGATACAATCGTACAGCGTTCACGGGCTGCGGGCAAGACGATGTACGAAGTGATTCGTGATGAAAAGGTTGTCAGCGGCAAGGCTCAGACGACAATTGACAACTTTGTCAAAATGGTGGAAAAGTGGAAGAATCTGGCTTCTTCAACATCGATCAGCCGGCTGTTGGAAATGATCCTGTCCGACAGCGGTTATCGTTCCATGCTGGAAGCCGACAAGGAAAATGAACGTCTGGAAAACCTGAAGGAACTGATCACCGATATTGAAAGCTACACGGTCAATTACCCCGACAGTTCGCTGGAGGAATACCTGCAGCTCGTTTCGCTGTATGGGGATAAAGGCGCGGAGGACGGCGGCGATCATGTCCAGCTGATGACGGTGCATGCGGCCAAGGGCCTGGAATTTGATACGGTGTTCGTCTACGGCATGAGCGAAGGTATTTTCCCGAATGACCGCGCTGTGCAGGAAAGTCAGCTGAAAGGGCTGGAGGAAGAACGGCGGCTGGCTTATGTCGCCTTCACACGGGCTCAGAATAAGCTCTATCTGACGGAAAGTTCCGGTTTCAGCTACATTTTAAGCCGAATCAAAGTGCCGTCACGGTTTATCAAGGAAATTGATCCGCAGTATATCGAACACATCGGGGCGACATTCGATACTGGCAAGCCGAAGGAAATCAAGCTGCATTCAGCGCTGTTTGAAGAGGAAGCGCCGTTTGAAGAACGGCTGGCTTCCAAGCCGCGGACCAAGTGGAAGAAGGGCGATCATGTCCGACATGCCGCTTTTGGCGAGGGCGTGATCCTGGAATACAGCGAAGGGATGCTGAAGATCGCATTTGCCTTTCCGTTTGGCGTGCGTAAAATCTTGGCCACGCATCCTTCGATTCAGAAAGCGGAAGAAGTGGAATAAGTCCTCTTTGTTTGAAGGATACAAAGCATCAAAACATCAAAAGATAAAGAAGCAGGCAGCTTTTCATTCTCAGCGTCAGAGAGGAAAGGCTGCTTTTCTGATAAAGTGATTCCCGCACTTTTCGTCGGAACGGACAAAATCGAGGAAAAGGGAGCTTAGAAAATAAGCCGCGGCATGCTGTGCGGCGGGTTAAGCTGGGATTACCGATATCGCAGATAAGAAAAAGCCCAGCCGTACAAATCAGAAAAGATGTTAAAGGACAAACGATTAGATTGCGTAAACTTGGCAAAGATGATGAAGAAAACATTTGTTCTTATGATATAATAAACTGGATATTTCAGGAGGTACAGTGATGAGCGAAGAACGCGTTCTTGCGCTGCGCAGGCAGCTGAATCAATATAACTATGAATATCATGTGCTGGACCATCCGACCGTCAGCGATGCGGAGTACGACCGGTTAATGCGGGAGCTGATCACTTTGGAAGAACAGCACCCGGAACTCTTTGACCCCAACTCCCCCACCCAGCGGGTCGGCGGTCAGGTGCTGGATGAATTTAATAAGATTACACACAAGCGCCCGATGCTTTCGTTGGGCGACGTTTTCAGCCGGGAAGAACTTTTTGAATTCGCCCGCAAAGCAGAGGCGGAAGTCGGACCGGTGGATTATTGCTGCGAATGCAAGATCGACGGCCTGGCGATGTCGCTTAATTATCAGCACGGCCGTTTCCAATACGCTGTGACCCGCGGCGACGGGGTTGTCGGGGAAGATGTCACGCACAATGTCCGCACGATCAAGTCGATTCCCATGGAGATTGACTATGAGGGCGAACTGGAGGTGCGCGGTGAGGTTTACATGCCGAAGGCCAGCTTTCAGCGCTTAAATGAGAAACGCCGCGAAATGGGCGAGGAAGAATTCGCTAATCCGCGCAATGCAGCGGCGGGCTCGATCCGGCAGCTGGATTCTAAAATCGCGGCTTCCCGCGGTTTGGACGCTTTGTGGTACCATGTACCGCAGGGGCCGCAGTTAGGTCATCATCAGCATCTGGAATCGCTTGCGTTCATTCAAACGCTGGGATTCCGGACGAATCCGCTGAACCGGCTTTGTCACAGCATTGAGGAAGTCTGGCAGTTTGTCGAAGATCTGACGCTGATGCGCAGTGATCTGCCCTATGAAATTGACGGTATTGTCATTAAGGTCAACGATTACGCCAAGCAGCAGCAGTTGGGCTTCACCGCGAAAACGCCGAAATGGGCGATAGCCTATAAATTTCCGGCAGAACAGGCCGTAACCCGATTGGAAAATATTTTTGTGACGGTCGGGCGAACGGGGAAAATTACGCCGAATGCTCAGCTGACGCCGGTGCGTCTGGCCGGAACAAGCGTGGGCTTTGCGCAGCTGCACGATGAAGATATGATCCAGGATAAAGACATTCGGATTGGAGATTATGTCATCGTTCACAAAGCCGGAGACATCATTCCAGAAATTGTAGCCAGCGTTCCTGAAAAGCGCGATGGTACGCAGATTCCTTATGAATTTCCCAAGACCTGCCCGGTCTGCGGGATGCCGTTAGTCCGTTATCCGGATGAAGCACATCACTTCTGTATCAATAACGACTGTCCGGCGCGGGTTGTTGAATCCATCGCCCATTTCTGCAGCCGGGACGCGATGAATATCGACGGCTTAGGCGTTAAGCGCGTTGAGCTGTTCCATGCACAGGGGTGGCTGAATACCGTTGAGGATATCTATAATCTCAAACACCATTACCAAGAAATTCTTCAAACCCCGAAGATGGGGAAAAAGAGCGCTGACAATCTGCTGGAGGCGATTGAAAATTCCAAGCAGAATTCGCTGGAGAAACTGCTGTATGGATTGGGGATTCGCCAGATTGGGGAGAAAGCCGCAAAGATTCTGGCCTATCGTTTTGAGACGATGCAGACTTTGATGAACGCGACGTATGAAGAACTGGAAGAAATCAAAGATATCGGGGCCATTACCGCTCAGACGGTGCTGGATTTCTTCCATGATGAAGCGAATCAGCATCTGATTGAGGCCTTGATCGAACATGGCCTGAATATGATCTGTCTGAAAGAGGAACAGGTAGAAACGATGTTTACCGGCAAGACGGTCGTCTTGACGGGCACGCTGTCCACGATGACCCGTCCGGAAGCTCAGGCGATATTGGAGCATCTGGGCGCAACAGTCTCCGGCAGTGTTTCCAAGCGCACTGATTATGTCATCTATGGTGAAAATGCTGGTTCCAAATTGACTAAAGCCCAAAGCTTAGGCGTAGCCACGATGCCGGAGAGTGAATGGCTGGAAGAGGTAAATCGGTATGCGGAATAACCGGCGGCGTTGGTGGGGATTGGTGCTTTGCCTGCTGATCAGTCTGGCAGGCTGTTCGCAAAAGGCCCCGGAAGAAGCCAACGAGGGTACCGTGATCAGCAGCTATTCGTCTGATGATTATCAAACTCTGCTGCCGCATGAGCTTTCAGAAGGCCGGTACTGGCGCGGCAACACCAACAGCCGCTTTGATCTGATGCAGATGCCGAAGGAACTGATTGAGCTGAGCAAGCAGCACTTTCCAGTCAAGGATAACTATCTGCAGGCGGGTCAGATTCTGGAATATGAGGATATTCAGGAGCTGCAGCGCTATGAAAGCAGCGATCATTCCTACGGCTTGAATCCCAGCGGAAATTTTGAGATCAGCGATGCGATCGTGCTGGAGCGGCCGTATATCGTTTATGGCTTAGTGGAAGTAGACTTCATCGCTAAGGAAGATCAGAAAACGCTCAACGGCATTGCGGTAGGGATTCTGATGAACAGTTCCGTCACCAGCGGTGACAGTACAGTTCAGATTCCAAAGGATAAATTGTATACCTATGCCAGTACGGTTGGCCGGAAGCTGGAACGCTATTTGCGCAACAAGGCTGAGGTAGACGCGGATCTGCCGATTTACATCACCTTTTACAGCTCGAATTCCACCAGTTCCAGTGTCCCAGGTTCCTTTATCGGTCAAGGTCTGTTTACCAGCCGGAGCGGCCAGTTCACTGCGATTGACGAACAATGGGTGCTGATTCCAAGTGATCAGGCAACCGCCCTCGATGGGGTTCTGTCATCTCAGTTCAGCACGGTTAAAGCCGGCGTCAAGGACTTCATGCCGGAGAATGTCAACCTCATCGGCAAGGCCCGGTATACCAACGATGCGGCGGATTATCTCAAGCTGACAGTCACGGTACAGGCCAAGAGCTATACGGAGATCTATTCCCTAATGCAGCTGTTAAACGAACTATCGGTCAACTTCTCAAGCACCGATATGGAGCTGATTATTGAGATTAAGCAGCTGGAGGAAACGGTGATGATCCTGCATCGGGAAAAAGGAACGATGAAAACGACCGTGCTGGATATCAGCTAGCTGCCTAGCGAAGAAGGTTAGGGCATGAAAGCCAGTCAGCATTCATACCGCAGTCCGTAATAAAAAATGAAACCAAGAATACAGCTGAAAAGCTGAAAGATAAAAAGGATTGAACAATCCGGAAAGAAGGAGAAGAAGGATGGAAGAAATCAAAGATCCCGCTTATTTCAAAGAGCTGGCACATCGGCTAATGTTTGATCTCAGCGATGCGGAAGCCGCCGATATTGCGGCGGAATTTGAAACGCTTGGCAAGCAGCTGACGCTGCTTGAAAGCATTGACACAACAGGCGTAGAGCCGATGGTCTATCCGTTTGAAACACCGACCGCTTATCTGCGTGAGGATGTTGTCGATCATGTGATCTCACGGGAGGACGCGCTGGTCAATGCGCCGAAAGTCCGAGAATGCCACATTGTGGTACCAAAGGTGGTGAAGTAAAATGGCAACAATGAAAGAACTGAAGGAAACAACGACTGTCCGTCAGCGGGTGGAGGAAGCCCTTGCCAAAGCCCATGCTTCGCAGCCGCAGCTCAATGCCGTTGTCACCTTTGTTGATGTGGAAGAACAGCTGACTGGTTTGAATGAGATTGCGGATGGACCGTTTTACGGCATGCCGATTGCTTTAAAGGATAACGTCTGTACTCAAGGAGTTCGGACGACCGCTTCCAGCAAGATTCTGGACAACTATATTCCAGTTTACAACGCACATATCGTCGACAAGCTGAAAGCCGCCGGAGCGATTGTGATCGCGAAGGCTTCGATGGATGAGCTGGCGATGGGCGGTACGAATTTAACTGCGGCTACCGGACCGGTTTATAATCCGTATGACCACTCGCGGATGGCCGGCGGTTCTTCCGGCGGCAGTGCGGCTTTGGTGGCTGCCGGCGTGGTTCCATTTGCGATTGGATCCGATACCGGGGATTCTGTGCGCAAACCGGCATCCTTCTGCGGCGTTTTGGGCATGAAGCCAACCTACGGCCGGATTTCCCGCTATGGCATTATCCCTTATTCCTCGTCTTTAGATCATGTCGGCTATTTCACCCGCAGCGCTTCGGATGCTGCGGAAGCGCTGAAAGTGCTGGCGGGCCGTGATGATCGCGATATGACCTCGTCTTATGAGCCTGTACCGGACTATGCGGCAGCGCTGTCCAGCGATGTTGCTGGACGCAAAGTGGCAATTTTCAAAAATGTTATCGACGCGCTGGGCAATCCGCAGGTCAAAGCGATGTTTGAAAAAACCGTCGAGGCCTTGAAAGCCAGAGGCGCGGTGGTTGAGGAAGTCAGCCTGCGCGAGGATCTGTTAAAAGCGATCCTGCCGGCTTACTATTTAATCGCAAACTGTGAAGCGACGGCGAACCATTCCAATTTAGATGGAATTCGCTTCGGCGTTCAGCAGCCGGGCGACAGCATGGAAGAAATTATGATACAGTCGCGGACAAAGGGATTCGGTTCCCTGATCCGCAAGCGGTTTGTCATCGGCAGCTATGGTCTGTTTGTCGAAAATCAAGAAAAGCTGTTCCGCCAGGCACAGCGGGTTCGCCGGCTGATCGTTGAAAATGTAGCAGAAATGATGAAGGATTATGATATTCTGATCGCCCCGGCCAGCAGTGATGTCGCACCTAAATTGGATGACCATTCCCGCGATGAACTGTCAGATGGATATCTGATCGCTGAAAACCACATGGTGATCGGCAACTTCACCGGATATCCAAGCTGTACGGTACCGATGGGAATGCTGAACGGTTTGCCGATCGGCCTGAACATGACCGCAAAGGCCTGGGATGAACAGAGCCTATTTGACTTTGCGGCGGCGATGGAAGAAATCACCGGCATGAAGGACGCCACAGCGGAGGTTATGGAATAATGGAATACGAAGTTATTATCGGAATTGAAATTCATTGTGAATTAAAAACGAAAACCAAAATGTTTTCCGGAGCTCCGGTGCTCTTTGGTGCACCGGCCAATACCTGCGTTAACGAAATTGACTTGGGTCATCCGGGCACGATGCCCTGCGTCAATAAACAAGCGGTTGCCATGGCCGTACAGGCCTGTACGGCGCTGAATATGGAAATTGATCCGCTCGTTCGCTTTGACCGGAAAAACTATTACTATACCGACCTGCCGAAAGGTTTCCAGATCACCCAGCAGTTTTACCCCATTGGGCGGCATGGCTATGTTGAAATCGAAACCGAAAACGGACCGAAGAAAATCCGGATTGAACGGCTGCACATGGAAGAAGATACAGCCAAACAATTCCACTACGATGCCGGAACTTTAATCGATTTTAATCGGGCGGGGACACCGCTTGTGGAGATCGTATCGGAACCGGACATCCGCAGCGGCAAAGAAGCGATGGCTTATGTTGAAAAATTAAGAACCACGCTGTACTATCTGGGCGTGTCCGATGTCAAGATGGAAGAAGGCTCGATGCGTTGTGACGTGAACATTTCACTGCGTCCGGCCGGCACGGAGAAATTCGGTGTCAAAACCGAGATCAAAAACCTCAATTCCATCAGCAACGTTCAGAAGGCTGTAGAATATGAAATTGAACGGCAGACACAGATCTTGAACGAAGGTGGTCAGGTTGTGCAGGAAACCCGACGTTTTGACGAAGCTACGCGCACGACGATTTCAATGCGGAAAAAGGAAGGCGCAGTCGATTACAAGTATTTCCCGGAACCGAATATTTTCCCGATCCAGCTGGATGCGCAGTGGATTCGGCAGCTCCAGGAAGCGATGCCGGAAATGCCGGAGGTTCGTCAGGCTCGATATGTTGAACTCGGTCTGCCGGAAACGGATATCGCTTTGTTAGTTGCGAATAAAGACCTGGCAGATTACTATGATCAGGTCATGAAGCATACCTCGCATGCCAAAATTGCGGCTAACTGGGTCATTGTCGAGCTGCCGGCGGGATTGACAAAGCTGAATAAGAAGCTGTCGGAGAATCCAGTGGCTCCGCAGGCGATGGCAGAGTTAGTTAATATGATTGTCGGTGGTGAAATCTCGGGCAAACAGGCGAAGGTTGTGTTTGAGGAAGTGCTTCAGGGCAAAGATCCGAAACAGGTCGCTCAGGAAAAAGGCATGAAGCAGCTGTCTGATACCTCGGCTTTGATCGCATTGGTCAATCAGGTTTTGGATGAACAGCCGCAGTCGATCACAGACTATAAGAATGGGAAGGATCGTGCTGTCGGCTTCCTGGTGGGTCAAGTAATGAAGAAATCCAAAGGTCAGGCAAATCCGGCGATGACGAATAAGCTGATTGTGGAAGAGTTGAAGAAGAGAATTTAACTTTGGGGGGACATTAAAAGCCGAATTGCGGTGCTTTTGATGTCCTTTTTCTTACAAAAAACAGCGGGTTCAGGAAATGACTGGTCAAATCCCTTCTTTTCCTGTAAAATAGTAAAAGATAAGGAGTGAAGGACTTTGTCTGAACAAAAGAAAACAAGTAAAAAGAAACCGTCAGCTACGACGGCCAAGAAACATAAAAGTAAAAAGAAGGATAAATCCACAATCATTCTGATCGTGGGTTTGGTGTTGATTGCGATCCCTTGTGCGATTTTGGGCTGGATTTTGATCAGTGCCTCGATGGATACCGGTAAACCAATCAATGGTGATCGGTTCAAAGGGGATCTGGATCCGGCGATTACCAAGGATCAGCTGTCTGAAATCGAAAGCCGGATTAAGGGTGAAAATCAAGTCGAAAAGGTTACGGTGGAGCTGACAACAGCTACGCTGCGTGTTTACGTGGATGCCGTAGATTCGATCAGTGATGAAGAGGCAAGTGCTTTATCAGAAACGGCGTACAATGATGTCACCGCTGTATTGAATGAAGGAACTTATTTCACAGCAGCCGGGGGCAAAAAAATGTATGATCTTGAAGTCCATGTTTACAACAATATTGATAAATCGGGAGCTGGAGACTATGTATATGTCATCCGCTCGAAGAACTCCGGTATGGAGCAAGCTGCAACGCAGGTCGTATCGAAACCGCTGGATGCGGAACTGGCTCAGCAGCTGCGTGATGAACTGGCAGAAAAACGCAATCCGATACAGAACAAGGATAACGACGATGAGGAAGTTGTCGGCGGAGAGGATACGGAAGCGCAGGATGAGACAAAGGAATAAAGGGCGGGAGCCCTTTTTCGTTATGGCGTATAAATGAAAATGGAAGGAGCTTAGTCCTGGCAGGACTTTGAGTTTGGAAAGGGGAGCGGTTATGGAATTTAAGAAGAATGATGTCCTGACAGCAGAGGCGGTTGATTATACGTTTGACGGATTGGGCGTAGTTCGGCATGAAGGTCTTTGCTTCTTTGTCAAAGATTTGTTAAAAGGAGAAAAGGCGGAAATCGGTGTCACTGCGGTGAAGAAAAACGTGGGTTATGGGCGGGTAATCCGACGTTTATCGGATAGTCCGCAGCGCGTTGAACCACGATGTCCGGTTGCCCGGCAATGCGGAGGCTGTCAGCTGCAGATGATGAATTCTGAGCTGCAGGCGGAGTTTAAGCGGCACCGCGTAGCGGATTGTTTCCAGCGAATTGGGCATTTGGATGTTGAGGTCAAGCCAGTGTTGTCGATGGAATTTCCCTGGAAATATCGCAACAAGGTGCAGGTACCGGTAGGAATGAATCGTGAGGGTCAGATGATCAGCGGGTATTATCGCAGTCATTCGCATGATATTGTGAATTTTGACCAATGCTGCCTGCACAGTGATCTGGAAAATGCGATTTTAAGTTCATTGAAGGCCTGGATTGCGGAGATTGGAGATCCGAAGCAATTTCGGCATTGGCTGATTAAACATGCGTTCAGGACTGGGCAGGTAATGGTTGTTTTCATCGCCAATACAGCGCAAATAAAAGGAAAGATGGAATTGATTCGGCGGCTGACTGAACGTTATCCGCAGATTCGCAGTATTATTTTAAATGTGAATGAGCGAGAGGATAACGTAATCCTGGGTGACAAAGAAATTGTCTTGTGGGGATCGGCTTCAATTGAGGAAGAATTGTTGGGGCTGCGGTTTCAGATTTCGGCGAAGTCGTTTTATCAGATCAATCCGTTTCAGACTGAAGTACTGTATCGCAAAGCGATTGAACTGGCAGGATTAACCGGGAAGGAAACGGTGATTGACGTTTATTGCGGCACGGGGACGATTGGATTAAGTGCAGCGTCCAAGGCAAAACGTGTGATCGGAATTGAAATTGTTCCTTCAGCGGTAGAAGATGCAAAAAACAATGCGGTTCGCAATGGAATTACGAACGCCGAGTTTATCTGTGGGGATGCCGGTGCTTGTACGTCGCAGTTATTGCAGCGGAATATTCAGCCGGAGGTCGCCATCGTCGATCCACCACGTAAGGGTTTGGATCGGCTGACGATTGATTCTTTGGTGAAGATGAATCCTGATCGGATTGTTTACGTTTCCTGCGATCCGGCGACCTTGGCAAGGGATTGTGCATTCCTGAGTGAGCAGGGATACAGTGTGCAGGTTGTTCAGCCCGTGGATATGTTTCCGCAGACGACGCATGTGGAGACGGTAGTTCTTTTGTCCCACAAAAAAGCCGATAGTTATATCCACATTGATGTGGAGTTTGGAGAGGGCGAGGGCAAGATTCCGGTAGATAGTATTGCTAAAAGAGCCGAAGCGTACAAGCCCAAAGAAAAAGTGACCTACAAAATGATTAAGGAGTACATAGAAGCGAAATACGGCTTCAAGGTACATACCGCGTATATCGCAGAGGTAAAGCGAAATTTGGGATTGCCGATGTATGATGCTCCTAATGCGGTAGAAGAATTGAAACAGCCGAGGAAACATCCGACACCAGAAAAGGTAGAAGCAATCAAAGATGCACTTCGTTATTTTGCAGTGATATAAAACTTTACTTACAATCGAATATTTCTTACATAGCCGTTTATTCATTTATTTGAGTAAGCGGCTTTTTTCATCCCTATTTTTCGGAATAGAGATATTTTTTGTAGAAGGAGGAGGTTTATTTGAACACGCAAATCATCGCCATCGCCAACCAAAAAGGCGGCGTTGGCAAGACAACCACCTGCGCGAACCTGGGGATCGGGCTGGCCCAGGCCGGAAAGAAAGTGCTGCTGATCGACGGAGACCCGCAAGGCAGCCTGACCATCAGCTTGGGCCACCCCCAGCCGGACAAGCTGCCCTTTACACTGTCTGACGCTATGGGCCGTATTCTGATGGACGAGCCGCTGCGCCCTGGCGAGGGTATCTTGCACCACCCAGAGGGGGTTGACCTGATGCCCGCCGACATCCAGCTCTCCGGTATGGAGGTCTCCCTGGTGAATGCCATGAGCCGTGAGACCATCCTGCGGCAGTATCTGGATACGCTCAAGGGACAGTATTCCCATATCCTGATTGACTGCCAGCCATCCCTGGGTATGCTCACGGTCAACGCCCTGGCCGCCGCCAACAGGGTCATAATCCCCGTTCAGGCGGAGTATCTGCCCGCCAAGGGCCTGGAACAGCTGCTCCAGACCGTAAATAAGGTGAAGCGGCAAATCAACCCCAAGCTCCAGATCGACGGTATATTGCTGACGATGGTGGACAACCGAACCAACTTCGCCAAGGAGATCGCCGCCCTGCTGAGAGAAACCTACGGCAGCAAAATCAAGGTGTTCGGCACCGAGATTCCCCATTCTGTCCGGGCAAAGGAAATTAGCGCCGAGGGCAAAAGCATTTTTGCCCATGACCCTAATGGCAAGGTGGCCGAGGGCTACAAGAATCTGACCAAGGAGGTGATAAAACTTGAAAAGCAGCGCGAAAAAAGTAGAACTGGCTCCATACGATGACTTGTTTTCCACCGAAGAAAGCCGCCAGGATGCCAAGCTGGAAAAAGTACGGGAAATCCCGCTGTCTGAGCTGCATCCTTTCAAGAACCATCCCTTCAAAGTCAAGGATGACGAGGCCATGATGGAGACCGCCGACAGTGTTCGGCAGTATGGTGTTCTGGTTCCGGCGATTGCCCGCCCGGACCCGGAGGGCGGCTATGAGCTGGTTGCCGGTCACAGGCGGCACCGGGCAAGTGAGCTGGCCGAGAAAGAAACCATGCCTGTCATTGTCCGAGATCTGGACGATGATGCCGCCACTATCATCATGGTGGACAGCAACTTGCAACGAGAAAGCCTGCTCCCCAGTGAAAGAGCATTTGCATACCGCATGAAGCTGGAGGCCATCAAACATCAGGGGGAACGCTCTGACTTAACTTCTCGCCAAGTTGGCGAGAAGTCGCAGACTTCTATTCAGCTTGTTGCAAGCCAAGCCGGTGAAAGCCAGAGGCAGGTGCAACGCTATATCCGCCTGACGGAGCTTATCCCCGAACTGCTGGATATGGTAGATGAAAAGAAAATCGCCATCAACCCGGCTTATGAGCTGTCTTTCCTCAAAAAAGAGGAACAGCGGGACTTGCTGGACGCGATGGACAGCGAACAGGCTACCCCCTCTCTCTCCCAGGCCCAGCGACTCAAGAAATACAGCCAGGAGGGACATCTGACCCTTGATATGATGCGTGTCATCATGGGTGAGGAAAAGAAAAGTGATCTCGACAAAGTGACTTTCACCTCCGACACCCTGCGGAAGTATTTCCCTAAAAGCTATACGCCCCAGCGGATGCAGGAAACCATCATCAAGTTGCTGGAGGCATGGCAGAAAAAGCGTCAGAGAGACCAGGAACGATGAAAGGAGCCGCCTATGATGGATATTTCAGCCCGTGAGCTGAAAGGACACAACATTCTTGCCGTAGAGAGGTTTTGGGATGACACCAGCTGGATGATTGAGTTTTTCGTCCTGCGTCCCAGCACAGCTTACGGCAGTCCCGGAGAGGAAATGCGGCTGTTTTTGACCGAGGACGGGTATCAGGCCGCTCTGCAAAGCCAGCAGCGCCGGGAGATCAAGATCAAGCGTTACGCTCGTGTGATTGAGGGACATATCCTCGATTTCAAACCGGGAAAACACCGCCGCCACTCATAAACAAATCATTACTGCGAAAGGAAAGGATTGAAATGTGTACTGTAAAGGAAATCCGGGAAGCAATCCGGGAGGATTGCCATTCCCAGCATGGTATGGAATTTATAGAGATTGACCGTGTTCTGCAAACTCTGCCATTCTCTCAGGGAAATGACCTATTGGACAGACCGCCCATTCCCAAGCGCCCCTACCGGCGCAGAAAAAGTGAACAAAACAGCTGACTGCCACAATTCTTTTTACAGGATTGTGGCTTTTTTCATACCCTGAGAAATTTGGAAGGAGTGAGGTCAATGGCCGTATTTCGCATTGAACGAACCAGAGATTATACCGTGATGAGCAATCACCATTTACGCAACGGGAAACTGTCCCTGAAAGCCAAGGGGCTGCTTTCCATGATGCTGTCCTTACCGGAGGACTGGAACTATACCACCAGAGGGCTTGCCGCCATCTGCAAAGAGGGCGTGGACGCTATCGGCGGCGCGCTGCGGGAGCTGGAAACTGCCGGGTACATTGTCCGCCATCAGCTGCGAGATCGGCAGGGTCGGATCAGCGATACCGAGTATGTTATCTACGAGCAACCACAGCCGAAGAACCCGGATACGCCCCAGCCGGATACGGCTTCACCAGATACGGAAAACCCGGATATGGTAAAACCGGATACGGAAAAGCCCGCAGAATTAAATATAGAGAAATCAAATACAGAAAAAACAATTACTTATGGATCAAGTACCGATTCTATTCCCTTCCGGGAGCCAGCGGCAGCACAGCTGCCGGAACGGAAAGGAAGGGATGCGATGTCTGTCTCAGAGATGGAAAGTTATCGGGATTTGATTTTGGAGAACATCGAGTATGACCACCTGTGCCGGGAGTTTACCACCTATCGGGAGGACCTGGACGAGATTGTGGAGCTGATGGTGGAGACCGTCTGCGCCAAGCGGAAAACCACCCGGATTGCTGGCAGCGACTTCCCCCATGAGGTGGTCCGCTCCCGTTTTTTAAAGCTGGATTGCTCCCACATCGAGTTTGTCATGGAATGCCTGCGGAACAATACCACCGAAATCCGCAACATGAAGCAGTATCTGCTTGCGGTGCTGTTTAATGCGCCGACCACGATCAGCAACCACTACACCGCACAAGTCAACCACGATATGTACGCAGGCGGCTGGTAAACAGCCGCTTTTCTGCTACCCGAAAACACCGGGAGAAAGGATTTTGCCATGAAACGACCTCTTGCCTACATTACGGCTCCCTGGAGCAACAGCCAGTATGAGAACGCCGAGAACGCTGCGGCCTACTGTCGTCAGGTGTACGACGCCGGGTATTCGCCCATCTGCCCGGTGCTGTTCCTGCCTACCTTCCTCAAGGACGAGATTCCCCAGGAACACAAGGACGGGCTGGATATGGCGCGGGACTACCTGCGCCGGTCCCATGTGCTGGTGGTCTGCGGCCACGGCATCGACGAGACCGTGAAGAATGACATTGCCACCGCCGAGCGCCTGCGGATCACCGCCACCACCCTGGACGGTATCCTGACCGTGAAGGGCCAGGGACGCGGGAAAGGAGGCGCACGCCATGCTTGAGCGTAAGACCGTGGGCCAGCTGATGGAGGAAATGCGCCTCAAAGCCGGGGCGCAGAACTACCACGGCCATGAGTACATGGATTTGGAGCGGTTTGCCGATGACACCCGGCACATGATTATCTTCGATGTGCTGACGAACGATTCCCCTGTTGGCTGGAAAGGCGAACGAACC
>ERZ1108168.490-NODE-490-length-29927-cov-6.900542_pt1 | contig 29927 bp, 21 predicted proteins | sample MGYA00403704_ERZ1108168 | MGnify/ENA primary metagenome ERZ1108168 (study PRJEB35170, sample SAMEA104062421) | human gut metagenome | biome: human gut; feature: human-associated habitat; material: faeces | place: Denmark | collected 2012-06-12 ...
TCCCTTACGACTGTCGGAGTTGTAACGGACGCCACCACCAATATGTATTTACTAACATTGTTCTCATTGTCTTTTGATGTTTTACGGGGGCAAATATAAACACATTGTTTGAAACAGCAAACAAAATCTTTCTTTTTTTATTCTTTCCGTTTGAAGAAAGTACTAAATAAACATTTCCTTCTCTTGATTTGTTTAATTATACAATTAATATTTAAACAGAAACCAAATTATGAAACAAAGGAAAGTCCTTATTACAATCGCTGTCGTTATTTTAATCTTACTGTTATTATACTGGCTTTTTGTAGCCGAAGATATTAACGCATGGCTTCCGGTGAACTAATATGAATTGTTCGTTTTTGTATGGTATTTCACCACAGAGTAACACAGAGTTCCACGGAGCAGTATTTATCTGATAAAACGCGGATTAACACAGAATTCTAAGACCTGCACAAATATTTGCGCAGGTCTTAGAATTCTGTGTTTCAATAAAGATTTAAACTCTGTGTTACTCTGTGGTGAACTGCTTCATTCCTGTACAGTCTTGAATGAATCTCTTTTTATAAAAGATTCTTCCTATATCGCAGTAGGATTGTTATCTTTGCACTTATCATTATTAAAGAAGTAATAACCTATGAACAACTTTATTTTTCAGAATCCCGTCAAGCTCATTATGGGACGTGGGATGATTGCTCAATTGAGTAAGGAAATTCCGTCCGATAAACGAATTATGATAACTTTTGGTGGTGGAAGCGTTAAGAAAAACGGCGTGTACGACCAAGTGAAAGAAGCTCTCAAAGATTATTTTACAGTAGAATTCTGGGGCATTGAACCCAACCCTGCTATCGAAACGTTGCGTAAAGCCATTGCTCTTGGAAAAGAACATAAAGTTGACTATCTGTTGGCAGTAGGTGGTGGTTCCGTCATTGACGGAACAAAATTGATAGCCGCCGGATTACTTTATGATGGAGATGCCTGGGATCTTGTGGCTGCCGGACGTCCGGTGACAAATACCGTGCCTCTTTCTACCGTACTCACTTTGCCTGCCACAGGATCGGAAATGAATAACGGGGCTGTAATCTCCCGTCACGAAACAAAGGAGAAATATCCTTTCTATGCCAACTATCCGCTCTTTTCTATCCTTGATCCTGAGGTGACGTTTACTTTGCCTCCTCATCAGGTAGCCTGTGGTATTGCCGATACATTTGTGCACGTAGTAGAGCAATATATGACTACTCCCGGTCAAAGCCGCCTTATGGACCGTTGGGCAGAAGGTGTTTTGCAAACCCTTGTAGAGATTGCTCCGCAGATTCGCGAGAACCAGCATGACTACCAGTTGATGGCAGATTTTATGCTTTCTGCTACCATGGGACTGAATGGTTTTATAGCCATGGGGGTATCGCAAGACTGGGCTACACATATGATTGGGCATGAACTGACAGCTCTTCACGGATTGACGCACGGGCATACATTGGCCATTGTTTATCCGGCTACCTTGCGCGTGCTTCGTCGGTTCAAAGGAGACAAGATCCTACAATATGGTGAACGGGTGTGGGGAATAACGTCCGGTACGAGAGAAGAACGCATTGATGAGGCTATCCGCTGTACCGAAGAGTTTTTCCGTTCCTTGGGACTCACTACCCGTTTGAGTGAAGAGGGGATCGGCAAAGAAACGATTGAAGAAATAGAACGTCGTTTTAATGCCCGTGGAGTGAAGTATGGCGAGAACGGAAATGTAACAGGTGCAGTGGCAAAAGAGATATTGGAAAGTGCTATTTAAGAGGTAGTACTTATCAATGTTTTAAAACAATCGTTTTGTTATATAACAAAGTTACAACATAATAGGGCTTCATTGTTCGCAAGGCAATGAAGCCCTATTATCTTAAATACGTACTTAGTACACTTTGTCATAACTTAGGGTGGCTCTTTAGTGTCTATAAATTTATTGTAGCAAAAGTACGGAAGCAGGATGTAAGAAAAGTTACATTTCTGCTATGAACTTATTACAAAACTGGTTTGTTGTTTTAATATGTAAACTGAAACACCTATATTCGCAAAAAAGATTGGGTTGTATCCCGTTAAAAATATATAGAAAAATATGAAAACAATGAATTATTCCCTTATCCGTACTGTCTGTGCATTGATTATTGGCCTGGTACTTGTTCTTTGGCCCGACGCTGCGGTACAGTATCTTGTTATTACTCTTGGTGTGTTATTCCTGATTCCCGGTTTTATTTCTATTATCAGTTATTTTGCAGCTAAACCAGAGGAAGGTGTTTCACGTCGTTTTCCGATTGAAGGAACGGGTAGTTTGCTTTTCGGTCTCTGGTTGGTGGTAATGCCGGGATTCTTTGCCGATGTATTGATGTTCCTGCTTGGCTTTATCCTTATATTAGGAGGTGTGCAGCAGATAGCTTCGCTTTCAATGGCTCGTCGCTGGACGGTAGTTCCCGGTGCGTTTTATGTGGTACCCTCTCTTATCCTGCTTGCAGGTATTGTGGCTCTTTTCAATCCGACAGGAGCACGCAATACAGCATTTATGATTATCGGAGTAAGTAGCCTTATATACGCGGTATCTGAATTGGTGAACTGGTTTAAGTTTACACGCAATAAACCCAGAAAACCGGTATCAGATGATATTGAGGATGCGAAGATAATAGAGTAAAAAAAGAAGAGGCCTGCCTCACGGCAATCCTCCCCTGCAAACTTAAAACAACCAACAAAAGAAATATTTGAATAGTGATTAGTGGTTAGTGAATAGTGATTAATACTGTACTTATATGCCGCATGGCACTAATCACTCATCACTCATCGCTAATCACTATTCACTATCTAATGAATAATAATTCCCGGTATTTGGGTAGCGTCCACATCTGGTTGTCAACGATGAGTTCCAGTTTGTCTATGTGGTAACGTATCTCTTCCAGGGCCGGTACTATGGTATCATGATAAGCGATGGCTTTTTCGCGTTCGCTTTCAATCTTGTTTGCCACTTTACGAGCTTCGATCATAGCATCTACATGCTCTTTTATGAAAGCTGTACGATCTGCTATTTCTTCGATAAGTTCCAGATTTTTAGCAGATAGTCTGGCGGCTTTCTCTTCCGGGAAGAGCGCGCGCATCTTGTACACATTATCAATCAGATCCGTTTGGTACTGTGTTGCAACCGGAATGATGTGGTTCATTGCCAGGTCACCCAAAACACGGGCTTCAATCTGGATTTTCTTGGTATAGGTTTCCCATTTCACTTCATTCCGGGCTTCCAGCTCTTTCTTTGTCATTACGCCTGTGGCTTCAAACATGGCAATGGTCTCCGGTTTCAGATAATTGTCGAAGATTAATGGAACGCTGGTTTCACAGTCCAATCCTCTTTTTTTAGCCTCTTCTTTCCACTCGTCACTATATCCGTTGCCGTCAAAGTGGATGGCTTTACACTCTTTGATGTATTTACGAATTACTTCCAGGATGGCCGAAACTTTGGGTTCACCTTTCTCTATCAGTGTATCTACATCTTTTTTGAACATCTTCAACTGAGCGGCAATAGCAGAGTTCAAGGCAATCATGGCACTGGCACAATTGGCTTCCGAGCCAACGGCACGAAACTCAAAACGGTTTCCGGTGAAGGCGAAAGGTGAGGTACGGTTACGGTCTGTATTGTCAATCAGTAATTCCGGGATCTGTGGAATGTCAAGTTTCATTCCTTGTTTGCCACTGAGGCTTACCAGATCATCTTTGGTACTCTCTTCAATGTGTTCCAGTACCTGAGACAATTGCTTGCCCAGGAAAGAAGAGATGATGGCAGGAGGTGCTTCGTTGGCTCCCAGTCGATGGGCATTTGTGGCACTTGAGATAGATGCTTTCAGTAAGCCGTTGTGGTGGTAAACAGCCATTAGTGTATTCACTACGAATGTCACAAAGCGCAGGTTGTCTTCCGGAGTCTTGCCCGGAGCCATTAACAGAATGCCCGTGTCTGTACCCAGTGACCAGTTGTTGTGTTTACCGCTACCATTTACTCCCTTGAATGGCTTTTCGTGTAATAATACCCGGAAACCGTGGCGGCGACTTATTTTGCGCATTAATGACATGATGAGCAGGTTGTGGTCATTTGCCAGATTGCATTCTTCAAAGATAGGAGCCAGTTCAAACTGGTTGGGTGCCACTTCGTTATGGCGTGTTTTTACGGGGATACCCAATTTAAGCGCTTCTATTTCGAGATCTTTCATAAAAGCCGCTACACGGGTAGGAATGGCACCGAAGTAGTGATCTTCCAGTTGCTGATTCTTAGCACTGTCATGCCCCATGAGTGTACGTCCTGTCATCAGCAAATCGGGGCGGGCGGCATAAAGACCTTCGTCTACCAGGAAATATTCCTGTTCCCATCCCAGATAGGCGATTACTTTCTTTACCTCCGGGTTGAAATAATGGCAAACGTCGACAGCTGCTTTATCTACGGCTCTCAGGGCTTTCAGCAGCGGAGCTTTATAGTCGAGTGCTTCGCCTGTATACGCTATGAATACAGTTGGGATGCACAATGTATCATCTACAATAAATGCAGGTGAGGAAGGATCCCAGGCTGAGTATCCACGGGCTTCGAAAGTATTACGGATTCCTCCGTTAGGGAAGGATGAGGCATCCGGCTCCTGCTGAACAAGTAACTTGCCGGAGAATTCTTCCATTACACCTCCTTTGCCATCGTGTTCAATAAAGGCATCATGTTTTTCGGCAGTACCTTCGTTCAGTGGAGCAAACCAGTGGGTATAGTGAGTGACTCCCATTTCGCTGGCCCACTTTTTCATTCCGGCAGCTACTTCATCGGCTATGCTGCGATCCAGTGGAGCACCATTGTCAATAACGTCAATCAATTTGTTGTATACCTTACTTGACAGGTATCTGAACATCTTTTCTTTGTTGAATACGTACTTTGCAAAGTACTCCGAAGGCCGTTCCGAAGGAGGAACCACTTCTACCGCTTTTTTCTTGAAAGCTGTTTCTACTACTCTGAATCTTAGTTTTGACATAATCTTTTGATTTATGATTGATGGAATTATGATAGATTAGTTATATGCTGATTCTCCGTGCTCGTAAATGTCGAGACCTTCTTCTTCGACACGTGCCGGAACACGTAATCCGTGAACTTTATCGAGCAGCTTGAAGATAACAAAACCCATGCCGGCTGCCCAGCAACCTACTATGACTGCTCCAAATACTTGTGCTCCAAAGAATCCGAAAGTACCTGTATAGAATACTCCTTCGCTTGTAGAGAACAATCCGGTGAGCAGTGTGCCTAAGAAACCACAAACACCATGTACGGAACTTGCACCTACGGGGTCGTCTATTTTCAGCACCTTGTCAATGAAGTCTACCGAGAATATCATTACAACCCCACAGATAGCACCAATCAGTACAGCCCCTGCTGCCGACACACAATCACATCCGGCTGTGATGCCTACCAATCCGGCAAGGATACCGTTCAATGTAAGTGATAAAGAGGGTTTTCCGTATTTCCACCAACTCACTACGAGGGCGAAGAAACCACCGGCACAAGCTGCCAGATTCGTAGTCAAAAACACATGGGAAATTGCTATCTGATCGGGGGTAGAAGCTGCTGCCAGTTGAGAACCGGGGTTAAAACCGAACCAACCGAACCACAGGACAAATACGCCCAATGCTGCAATCGTCAGGTTGTGTCCCGGAATGGCTTTTGATTTCCCGTCTTTTCCATATTTGCCAATACGTGGACCGAGAATAGCTGCACCTACCAATGCTATCCAGCCTCCGACAGAGTGAACTACGGTTGAACCGGCAAAATCGTGGAAGGTTGTACCGAACAGGTTCATCATAAATGAACCTTCTTCACCGTTCATGAGCCAGCCCCCTCCCCAGGTCCAGTGCCCTGAAATAGGGTAGACCAATACACTGATGCAGATGGTATAAACGATGTACATAGAGAATTTAGTACGCTCGGCCATAGCTCCTGAGACAATGGTGGCTGCTGTGGCACAAAATACAGTCTGGAATATCAGAAAGCCCTCTGAAGGGAGTCCGCCACCTTCATAGAACGACAAGTTGAAGAAGTGGGGCATACCGATGAATCCACCTGCGCCGAACATCAGTCCGAAACCGATGAACCAGTAGAGTAACGAACCGAACATGAAATCGACAAAGTTCTTCATTAGAATATTGGCGGTGTTCTTTACCCTTGTGAATCCGGCTTCTACCAGTGCAAACCCCGGTTGCATGAAGAATACCAGCATTGCCGCCAATAACATCCATACGGTGTTCAGTCCGTTAGCCAATTCTCCTATTGTATCCGGTGCAGTTTCCGTAACCGGAGTTTCTGTTGCCGTAGTGATTGTTTCCGTTACAGCAGTTGTTATTGTTGTAGCGTCTACAAGGGTTGTATCCTGAGCGAGTGTTTCTGTTGCGAAGCACAGTGCAAAAAGCATAGCACTGGCCAACCACAGCTTTGTAATGCTGTGCTTTCTATATGTATCCATAATTTTGATGTCTTTGAATTGTACTACTTTCTTTATTTTCTAATGGTCCGTATCAGGAATCCGGTCACGCCGTGCTATCGTTCCTGTTCGGCATTATAGAGAGCAATGTCGCCTCGCTCTCCTGTGCGGATGCGGATAGCATCTTCTATCGGAATAACAAAAATACGTCCGTCTCCGATCTCTCCGGTTTGTGCTGATCTGACAATCGCCTGAACGGTCTTTTCTGTATTCTTGTCACGTACTACAATCGAAATAAGAATTCGCTCAATAGAGCTTGTGTCATATACCACACCACGGTAAATACGTCCCTGGCGTGCTTTGCCTATACCTCTTACGTCATAGTAAGAGAACCACTCAATGTCTGCATCCAGAAGCGCATCTTTCACTTCCTCGAATTTGGTTTTACGGATAATAGCTTCAATCTTTTTCATATACCTTCTTGAATTAGTGTGTTTTGTATTTCTTTTAGAAACTCATGCCGAACACCAGATATGTCTTGTCCATAGCGGGTGATACGGTGGCCTGTACAAAGATTGGGATAGAAAAACTATCTGTTACTTTGATTGATCTGGCTGCCTTCAGCGAGATATCCGTGAGGCCGCTGATCTTCTCACCTGTGTATAAATAAGATTTAGTTGATACACCGATGGAGGGAGTCAATGTGATGTCTCCCGGACAGGCGATATCATACGAGGCATTGAAGTAAGTGGAGAAGTTCTGGTTGTCCTCCGGGTTCTTATCTGCTCCGGCAAACATGGTTGCTACGGACAGAGTCAGAGGGACTTTTTCTCCGAAATGGTAACTCAATGCACCTTCAAAATAATGGCTGTCTTTATAATAGCCATATTTACCGCTTTCGCCGGACCACCAGTAGTCTGTCACTGTAATACCCAATCCACCAATGCTGTAACCTAACGTGATGTCGAATTCTTTTGGTTCGAGATCTGTGATGCTGGTGCTTCCCCATGCCGACAGTGATACTCCTTTATAGGCCAGCCCTAAAGAAGGTTGAACAGAGGCACCGGAGCCTTGGTCGAAACCACGCCATACGTATTTGTTTACTACGTCGGCTCCCAGTGAAACCTCAAATTTGTCTTGTGCCATTGTGGTTGTTGGAATGAGCATTCCAACTATCGCTACTGCTACTCCCCCTAATTTTTTGTTAATCGTCGTTTTCATCGTCTTTTTACCTTTAAATTAGAAAAATTGTGGATGTACGGTCCAACTGTTATATAGTAGCGCGCTAATATTATCTTTGTAAATTAAAAATTATATATTGAAAATTAGAGTTACGGGGGTAGGGGATTGTTTTAATTTCTAATTTTCAATGACTTTACAGCCAGTTTTTTATTCTTCTCATAGCTTCGATACAATCATTGCGTTCACCAAATGCTGTGAGGCGGATATATCCTTCTCCGCTTGGGCCAAAACCTATACCCGGTGTACCTACTACGTTGGCTTCGTAGAGCAGCTGGTCGAAGAACTTCCACGAACTTGCTCCGTTCGGGGTTTTAACCCAGAGATAGGGAGCATTTACCCCTCCGTAAACTTTTAGTCCGGTGCTTTCAAGTCCCTCTTTCATGATATGGGCATTGGTCATATAATAATCTATGGTCTCTTGTATCTGCTTTTTTCCTTCCGGGGTGTAAATCGCTTCAGCAGCCCGTTGGGTGATATAAGAGGTACCGTTGAATTTTGTACATTGCCGGCGATTCCATAGGCGGTTCAGAGGGATACGGTCTCCTCCGAGTGTGGCTGCCGTCAGTTCTTTGGGCACTACGGTATATCCGCAACGTACTCCGGTGAAGCCTGCCGTCTTTGAGAAGCTTCGGAATTCAATGGCACATTTTTTGGCTCCTTTGATTTCGTAAATGGAGTGTGGGACGTCTGGTTCCCGGATGTATGCTTCGTAGGCTGCATCAAACAATATCAGCGTATCATTGGCCAGTGCATAGTCCACCCATTTCTTCAGTTCTGCTTTGGTTAGCGTTGTCCCTGTCGGGTTGTTAGGGTAGCAGAGGTACACAATGTCGATACGTTTATCGGGTATCTCCGGAATAAAATTGTTTTCGCTTGTACAAGGCATGTACGTCACGTTACTCCATTTACCACTATCTTCTTCCAATATGCCTGCGCGTCCACACATCACATTGCTGTCTATGTATACCGGATAAATAGGGTCTGTAACTCCTACGCTGTTGTCATGGCGCAGAATATCCCCGATGTTTCCCGTATCACTTTTGGCTCCGTCACTGATGAATACTTCTGAGTTGGAAAAGTGAATTCCCCGGGCTACATAGTCATTCTTGATAACGGCTTCGATAAGGAAGTCGTATCCCTGTTCCGGACCGTATCCATGGAAGGTTTCGGCATGAGCCAATTCTTCTACGGCTTTGTGCATTGCTTCGATACAGGCCGGAGGCAATGGACGGGTGACATCTCCGATACCCAGGCGGATAATGTTTTGCTTCGGGTGTGTGATCCTGAATGTATTTACTTTTTTCGCAATATCCGAGAATAAATAACTTCCCGGTAATTTCAGGAAATGTTCGTTTACAAGTGCCATATTGTTGTTTTAAGTTTATCGTTTTATATACTCTCTCTCTTATTCTCTTTTATTCTTCTGTTTCTATTGTTCCATCAAAAACCTTTGTTGCGGGACCAGTCATAAACACGTGATTCGTTTTCTCATCCCATTCGATGGTCAGCGTTCCGCCATCCATGATAATAGCTGATTTTCGTCCGGCTTTACCTCTTATGACGGCAGCTACGGCAGTGGCACAAGCTCCTGTTCCACAGGCTTGGGTAATTCCCGAACCTCTTTCCCACACACGCATTCTTATTTTATGATCGTCTAATACCTGTGCAAATTCTACGTTGGTACGGTCGGGGAAAAGTGGGTTATTTTCCAGTTCCGGACCAATCTTTTGGAGGTTTATTCCGTTAATATCCTCCACAAAAGTTACCAGATGCGGATTTCCCATAGATACTTTGGTAGAAACATATGAATATGTATCGCTGAAGTCAATGATTCCTATCTCCGACGGTTCTCCCATATCTACTGTAACAGCCGTTACTGTTTCGTTTTCTACATTAAGTTTTAGTATTTTGATGCCTGAGAGCGTATCCAGAGTAATGACCGTTCTGCTGGTCAATCCATATTCGAATAAGTATTTGCCTATACATCGGCTTGCATTGCCACACATCATTGCTTCCGAGCCGTCTGCATTGAAAATGCGCATACTGAAGTCTGCTTTATCAGAAGTGCCAATCAAAACAAGTCCGTCGCTTCCTATTCCCGTGTGGTATGCACTCCATTCAATGGCTTTCTTCTCCGGATTTGTGACTGGGTATCTGGTAGTATCTACATAGATATAATCATTGCCCGCTCCATGCATTTTAGTGAATTGAATTCTTTTTATCATTTTGCTCTTTATTTATCAATTGATATATCCTTTTGTTTTATTACAATGCAAAGATATGTCTTTTTGCTTTATGTTTCGCTTAAATACATATCTAATATCTATTTAATTTGTTGAATCTTTCAATCTTGTTAAATAGGGGTGTGTATGCTTGTAATTTGAAATGTAAAAGGGCGATATACTAATAAACTATTATAGGGGTATTTTGTTTTGCATATTCTTCCGTTATATATGAGAGGCTTGAATACTTGATTTAGATCAATTGAGGTGCTTTGGGTACAAAAAAGGGTACTTTGGAATTGACAAAATGAAAAGGATATTGTGCTGATTACTGTCTTTTTGTCTGTTTGAAACGGTATACGGTGTATCGTTTATTTTTTAATTAGTATCACCCGATATGTGAAGTACTAATAATGTGATTATAAATCGGGCTTATATTCGTTATAAAACCAGTTATAGTGAAACCTTTTCTTATTGCTTTTGTTGATGTGGGGTATAATTATAAAAAAACAATAAACAATGGATGATGTAACCAAACAATTAGAGGCAGCAGCTCAAACCAGTCACTTGGTTTTGATTTTCTTTTATGCCGACTGGGCTCCCCATTATAATTGGCTGGAACCGGCTATCAATGAGTATGAGAAAAGAGTAGTTGAACTTATTGAAGTAAATATTGAGACCGATAAAGCAGTGGCCGATTCTTATAATATAGGAACTGTGCCGGCATTCGTTTTGCTGCATAGAGGCAAGGAGTTATGGAGGCAGATAGGCGAATTGACCGTTGATCAGCTCCGGCTGGTGTTATCGGAGTTCTGAGAAATAGGAGAAATTAGTGATTAGTGAATTAGTGATTAGTGAAGGAATGATTAGTGCAAATAATAGCGCAGCCCACTAATCACTAATCACTCCTTCACTAATCACTAATTTCTCACCTTCTCCTGCAATAGAATCGGCTCGTTCGTAGTAATGAAATCTATATTCTTTTCGATGAGCCATTTCATATCTTTGGGTTTGTTTACCGTCCAGGCATTAACTTTCAGTCCTAGGTCATGACATTCTTTGATCCATTCGGGATGTCTCTGGAAAACACTCAGGTGATAATCCGGTCCGGCACATCCCATTTCTTTTAATTCTTTCGGGGTTAATTTTCCATCCAGATAGAATACAGGCGTACCGGCAGGTGCCAACCGGATAAACTCTTTGGTGGCATGCAATGAAAAGGTAATGTACTCCATTCTCTTTTCCAATCCTAACTTCTTGACCATATTTACTATTTTTTCAACAGCCAGCGTTTCGCGTTCGGGTCTGCTATGCGCTTTTAGTTCGAGGATGAGCTGTGTTTTGGTTTTCTTGGCAGCTTTGAGATATTGTTCCAGTGTGGGGAGCTGTTCACCATTGTCCAGTTTGAGCGAGGTGAGTGTTGCAGCCGTGGAACGTTCCATGCTTTTTAGTTTGAAAATAGGATCATGATTCACCACTAACTTATCATCAGCTGTGAGCCACACATCAAATTCGGAACCGTAGCAACCGATAGAATCAGCCTTCAGAAGGGCAGCGATACTGTTTTGTGCCGAACCATCTGTTTTCCAGTAACCACGATGGGCGATAACCTGGGTTTGAGCTATTGCACTGTAAGTTGAGAGAACCAGGGCGGAGGTAAGAAGGATTTTCTTTATTTTCATACTATATAATTCTGTGAGTTAGTAGAGTGAGACAAAGGTAAAGAAGATATTATGAATTGCAAGTTATGGATTGCGAATTTGTGTGAAAAGAGTGATATAAATGGACTGATAGGGAGAATGGAGTTACAGGAATATTACAATGCTCCTGAGGCATTTGAGAGGGGGGTGTACAGACTACGCCTTGGCTGCATGGAGACTACGCCTTGCCTGCATGCAGCCAAGGCGTAGTCTCCATGCAGTGAAAGTATACACTGCACACAGAATGAAAAAATCAATGTTTTTTACTTGTTAATCCGAATCTGCAGTTGAAAACCTATTCCGCATGGAAAGGTACGCCGTGCGATGGTTTATTTGCGCTAATCTGTGTATCATCGGATAAATAGTAACTCTGTGAAACTCTGTGGTGAGTTCAGTTCACTTTTGAACAACTTTGAACTGAATATCCAACTATTGATTTACATTATTAGTTAGTAAGCCTCTTCGTGCACATCTTTTATGGCTCGTCCGCTTGGCTCATTCTTGCCCTGGAAGGAAGCGTCCCATGCCAATGCTTCTGCTGTGGAGCAAGCTACGCTTGGTACACTTGGTACACTTCTTGCCGCCGATGCACTGGGGAAGTGTTCTTCGAAGATGCTTCGGTAATAATATTCTTCTTTATTCTGTGGTGTGTTGACCGGGAAACGGTCTGCCGCCTTTGCCATTTGTTCATCACTTATAGCGGTGGCAGTGATTGCTTTCAATGTATCAATCCAACTGTAGCCTACTCCGTCACTGAACTGTTCTTTTTGTCTCCATGCTACACTTTCGGGCAACATATCTGCAAAGGCTTCACGCACAATTTTCTTTTCTATCACTTTGCCCGGAGCCATTTTAGCTTTCGGGTTGAGGCGCATGGCAACATCCAGAAACTCTTTATCGAGGAATGGAACGCGTCCTTCTACTCCCCAGGCCGACAAACTTTTGTTGGCCCGCAGGCAATCATAAAGATACAGTTTGGAGAGTTTACGAACGGTTTCATCATGGAAGGCACGGGCGTCAGGTGCTTTGTGGAAGTAGAGATAACCGCCGAATATCTCATCTGCTCCTTCACCACTAAGTACCATTTTGATTCCCATTGATTTGATAACGCGTCCCAGCAGATACATTGGGGTAGAGGCACGAACGGTGGTAACGTCGTATGTTTCGATAAAGTAGATAACATCACGAAGTGCATCGAGACCTTCCTGAATGGTGTAATTTATTTCGTGATGTACGGTTCCGATATATTCGGCAACTTCGCGGGCTTTGATAAGATCGGGGGCTCCTTTCAGACCGATTGCAAAGGAGTGGAGCTGTGGCCACCAGGCATCACTGGCTCCATCGGTTTCGATACGTTTGGCAGCATATTTCTTGGCTATGGCTGAGATCACTGAAGAATCCAACCCTCCGCTCAGTAGTACGCCATAAGGCACATCGCTCATCAATTGGCGGTGTACGGCTTCTTCAAGTACATCGTGTAAGTCGGTTACAGAGGCAGGGTTGTCTTTTACTGCTTCATAGTCTGTCCAGTCGCGGGTGTACCATTGTTTCATTTTTCCCTCTTTACTATAAAAATAATGGCCGGGAAGGAATGGTTCGTATTCGTCACAGAAACCTTCAAGAGCTTTCAATTCACTGGCTACGTAGATTGTTCCATCTGCATCATGTCCTATATAAAGAGGTATTACGCCTATAGGGTCACGGGCGATAAGGAATTCATCCCGTTCTTCATCGTAAAGAGCAAAAGCAAAGATGCCGTTCAACTCTTCGAGGAAATGAATGCCTTTGTCCTGGTAAAGTGCCAGAATGACTTCGCAGTCACTACCTGTCCGGAATTCATAGCGTCCGGCATACCGGGTACGTATTTCACGGTGATTATAGATTTCGCCGTTAACGGCAAGAATTTGTTTACGGTTGGGAGAGTAAAGGGGCTGTCCTCCACTTTGCGGATCTACAATGGAAAGGCGTTCGTGTGCAAGGATCGCACTGCCTCCGGTGTAAATACCACTCCAATCCGGACCACGATGACGGATTTTTTGTGCCATGCGTAACGCTTTGTTCCGCAACTCTTCTGATTGGCTCTTAATCTTGAATATACCTACTATTCCACACATAACTTTGATTTACAATTTTACGATTTACGATTGAAATTACTTTGATTTACGATTGGACAATTTACGATTGATGTTACTTTGATTTACGATTGATGATTTACGATTACTTGTAGTAACTTCAATCGTAAATCGTAAATAGTCCAATCGTAAATCAGATCGTTTTATCTATCTCAGCAGCAATTTTTCGTCCTCCCGCCATGGCACGTACAACAAGGCTTGCTCCGGTTGCTGCATCACCGGCGATGAATACATTCTTGGGGAATTCTGGCTGTTCCGGTTTGAGGAATCCCATTGCAAGCAATACTATATCGGCTTCGATAATCTCTTTCTTTCCGGTTGGTACCATCGTGGGGCGTCCTCCATCAGTAGAAGGTGTCCACTCCACTTGTTCAACTTCTACGCCGGTTACTTTGCCATTTTTACCAATGAATTGGTTGGAAGTGAGCGACCAACGGCGGGTACAACCTTCTTCGTGTGAAGAAGTCGTTTTGAGTACTACGGGCCATTGCGGCCATGGAGTAGCGTCATTGTGCCCAACGGGTGGCTGTGGCATGATCTCTATCTGTGTTACGCTAATAGCTCCCTGACGTATACTGGTTCCGATACAGTCCGATCCGGTATCGCCACCACCGATAACAAGTACTTTTTTTCCTTTAGCACTTACCAGTTTATCTTTAGAGAAGGTTTGTCCTTCCACAATCCGGTTCTGTTGCGAAAGCATTTCCAAGGCGAAATGTATACCTTTTAATTCACGCCCCGGGATAAGAAGATCTCGTGGCGTCTCTGCTCCGGTACAGATGCAATATGCGTCGAACCCTTCCGGCAGATGGGTGGGATCTATGGTTGTATTCATTTCAAAACGGATACCCTCTGCTTTAAGTAGTTGGATACGGCGGTCTATGATATTTTTGTTCAGTTTGAAGTTGGGGATACCGAAACGTAGCAGTCCTCCCGGAGCCTCTGCCTTGTCGAACAGAGTGACGGTGTATCCTTTCCGGTTTAGTTGGTTGGCTGCTGCCAGTCCGGCAGGGCCTGCACCAATCACAGCTACCTGTTTTCCATTGCGTTGTGGCATTACCGGCATGACATATCCCTCCCGGAAAGCAGCTTCTATGATAGCTGCCTCGTTCTCCCGGATAGTCACAGGTTCATCACAAGACAGTTTCAATACACAACTTTTCTCACAAAGTGCCGGACAGATACGCCCTGTAAACTCCGGAAAGTCACACGTGGCAGCCAGTATTTCATAAGCTTCCTTCCACTTTCCTTTGTAGAGGGCGTCTTGCCACTCAGGCTGTTTGTTACCCAGCGGGCATGCCCAGTGGCAGAAGGGTACACCACAGTCCATACAGCGTGATGCTTGTAGCTTACGGTCGTGGGTGTTAAGGGTTTGTTCTACTTCACTATAGTCAGTGATACGTTCATATACGGGGCGATATCCGGCCTCCTGACGGCGTATGGTTAAAAATGCTTTAGGATCTCCCATGATGATAATGAATTAGTGATTAGTGATAAGCGATAAGTGATTAGTGGTAAGTGATTAGTGATAAGTGGCTGCGCTATTATACCGCATGGTACTAATCACTACTCACTAACCCACTTATCACTATTTAATAGTCTCTTTGCATATCCGCAATTTTCTGTTGTAGCTTTCGCATTTGTTCCTCCTGCAAAACCTTTTTGTATTCGATAGGTACTACCTGGATGAATTCGTCTGCATAGCGGTTCCAATCGTCGAGCATGATACGGGCTAATTTACTGCCGGTGTAGAGGTAGTGCTGGCGGATGAGTTCGTGCAATTCTTTGCGGTAACTTGCTTCTTCGATAAGAGATAGTTCTACCATTTCCATGTTACAGAAGTAGTCAAAGTTACCCTCTTTGTTCCACACATAAGCCACACCGCCACTCATTCCGGCAGCAAAGTTCCGGCCCGTTTGTCCTAAAACTACCACACGTCCGCCTGTCATATATTCGCAGCAATGATCGCCTACGCCTTCTACTACGGCTATGGCACCCGAGTTGCGGACAGCAAAGCGTTCTCCCACGCGGCCATTGATATAAACCTCTCCGCTGGTAGCTCCATATAATAAGGTGTTCCCGGCAATTGTATTCTTCTCTGCCTCGAAGTTACTTCGTACGGGCGGAAGCACAGCGATACGTCCGCCACTCAATCCTTTGCCAAGGTAATCATTTGCTTCGCCTTCCAGTTTAAAACTAACTCCTGGTGTAAGGAATGCGCCGAAAGATTGTCCGGCAGAACCTTTAAATTTAATGTTCAGTGTATGTTCCGGTAATCCTTTTGCACCATACCGTGAAGCAATGGCCCCCGAAAGCATAGCGCCCACCGCGCGATCTGTATTGGCAATGGTATACTCCAATGACACCTCTTTTTGATGTTCGATAGCCTCTTGTGCAGCACTCAAGATTGTTACGTCTTTTACGGCAGAGATACCATGATCCTGATCACTGACATGATGAATGGCTGCACTGCTCTCTATGCGTGTGAGCAGTTTGCTGAAATCAATGAGACGGTGCTTTTCGTTTCCGTTATCCGGTTTGCGTTCAATGAGGTCGGTGCGTCCAATGATATCATCGAGTCTTTCCACACCAATTTCTGCCAGATACTCTCGTACCTCTTGTGCCAGGAAGGTGAAGAAGTTGACCAGATATTCGCTTCGTCCGTGGAAGCGTTTGCGTAACTCTTCATTTTGTGTAGCAACTCCGACGGGACAGGTATTCATATGGCATTTGCGCATCATCACGCAGCCCAGTACAATCAGTGCGGAAGTTGCAAAACCAAACTCCTCTGCACCTAACATAGCCATTAGAACAATGTCACGTCCGGTTTTCAGTTGTCCGTCCACTTGCAGCATAACCTGTCCGCGAAGCCCGTTTAGCACCAGTGTCTGTTGCGTTTCGCTTAGTCCCAGTTCCGGAGAGATACCTGCATAACGAATAGATGAAGCAGGTGAAGCTCCTGTACCTCCTTCTGCACCAGAGATTACAATCAGGTCAGCCTTTGCCTTTGCTACCCCGGCAGCGATGGTTCCTACTCCGCTTTCGGCTACTAGTTTTACGCTGATTTTGGCTTTCGGGTTTACATTCTTCAAGTCGAAGATAAGCTGTGCCAGATCCTCGATGGAGTAGATGTCATGGTGAGGTGGGGGAGAGATTAGTGAGATGCCCGGTATGGAGTGGCGCGTTTTGGCAATCACCTGATCTACCTTGTAACCCGGCAATTGACCTCCTTCGCCCGGTTTAGCTCCCTGGGCTATCTTTATTTGTATCTCATCTGCGTTAACAAGATATTCGGCAGTTACACCAAAGCGTCCTGAAGCAACCTGTTTAATGGCACTACGCAAGTTGGTTCCATCCGGACGGGGAGTGAAACGTTCGGCATCTTCCCCGCCTTCGCCTGTGTTGCTTCGTCCGTGTATTTTGTTCATGGCTATAGCCATGGCTTCGTGTGCTTCGCGGCTGATGGAGCCATAACTCATAGCACCTGTTACGAATCGCCGCAGTATGTTTTCTACCGGTTCAACACGGTCTATACTGATCGGGTTACGTTTGAACGAAAGGAAGTCGCGAAGGAAGATGGGAGCTTCTTTTTCGTCCACCATGGTGGTAAACTCTTTGAATTTTTTATAGCTGCCCAGGCGTGTTGCCAATTGCAGGGTACTGATCGTTTCCGGGTTCCACGCATGTCTTTCTCCATCTTTGCGGAAAGTATAGATGCCACGATTCTTTAGTTGAGAGTTGCCAGTTGAGGGTTGAGAGTCGGCTGTACCACTATGCTGCATAGAACTTTCAGCTTTCAACTTTTCACTTTCAACTGCAATAGCATCCTGTGCTACTTCTTCCAGGCGGATACCGCCGATACGTGAACTTAACCCGCCAAAGTAGGCGTTGCTTAACTCTTCACTCAGACCTATGGCCTCAAATATTTTGGCTCCCCGATAAGAACGGATGGTACTGATACCCATTTTACTCATTACTTTGAACAATCCCTTGCAGATGGCTTTGATATAATTCTTCTCTGCTGTGGCATAGTCCAGTTGAATCTCTTTTTCCGCCACCAGTTTGTTGAGGATGGCAAATGCCATATAGGGATTCAGTGCACTTGCTCCGAAACCAAGTAACAGAGCAGCATGCATCACTTCGCGTATTTCACCGCTCTCTACAATGAGGGCTGTCTGCACACGTTTTCCTACCGCTATAAGGTGATGGTGCACTGCACTTACAGCCAATAACGAGGGGATGGCTGCATGTGTAGCATTTACGTCACGGTCTGTCAGTACAATGTAGTTTACTCCGTTTGCCACTGACTCTTCCGCTTGTTTGCATAGATTGTTCAAGGCTTCCTGCAACCCCGCCTTACCACGTGATATTTCAAAAAGCATGGGCAGCTTTATTGTGTTGAAACCTTTGTAACGAATGTTGCACAGAATATCCAGTTGAGTATTATTTAAGATAGGGTGGTTCAGGCGTACCATTTTACAATGGCTTTCGCTTGGTGTTAGAATATTCATCCCTACTGCTCCGATATATTCAGTCAGCGACATTACCAGTTCTTCCCGGATAGGGTCGATGGGTGGATTGGTTACCTGGGCAAACTGTTGGCGGAAGTAGTTGTATAACAGTTGCGGCTTGTCCGAAAGGATAGCCAATGGAGTGTCATTACCCATTGAATGAATCGGTTCTGCCCCGGTGGTAGCCATCGGGCTGATAATCTTTTCTATATCCTCTTTCGAATAACCGAAAGTACGTAACATACAATCGTACCTCTCTATGCTGTGAGGAACTTTGCGTCCGCTTTTCAGCTCATCCAGTTCAATGCGGTTGGCTGACAGCCAGTTCCGATAGGGTTTGGCATTTGCCAATTGTTGTTTCAGTTCGTCATCATAATATATTTCTCCCTTTTCGGTATCTACCAGTAGGATTTTACCGGGTTGCAAGCGTCCTTTTTCTTTGATATCTCCCGGTTCAAAGTCCATCACACCTACTTCGCTGGCTACTACCATCATATCATTTTTAGTGATAAGATAACGTGCCGGACGCAACCCATTGCGGTCGAGCATTCCTCCTGCATAGCGTCCGTCACTGAAGAGTAGTGCGGCAGGGCCATCCCATGGTTCCATTAGAATGGAATGATATTCGTAGAAGGCTTTCAACTCCTCACTGATTGGATTCTTCTCGTTGAAAGATTCCGGTACGAGCATAGCCATGGCATGAGGCAGGCTGAGACCGGACATCACAAGAAACTCCAGCACATTATCCAGTGAGGCACTGTCACTCATCCCTGGCTGAATGATGGGACGTATCTCTTTAATATCCCCCAGGGTAGGAGATGAAAGAACACTTTCGCGTGCTTCCATCCACCCCCGATTACCACGGATCGTATTGATTTCACCATTGTGGGCAAGTAAGCGGAAAGGCTGTGCCAGTCCCCATGTTGGGAAAGTGTTTGTACTGAAACGTGAATGTACCAATGCCAATCCACTGGTGAAGTAGCTGTTTGTGAGGTCCGGGAAGTAGTTGCGTAGTTGCAGTGACGAAAGCATACCTTTGTAGATAATGCTTTTTGTTGATAGTGAAACGATATAGAAATCGTCCTTTGTGGCGATAGAAGAATTGCGTATCCTGTTTTCAATCTTCTTCCTTATTATATATAATTTGCGGTCGGCCGTTTCTGTTTCTGTAAACCCGGTGATAAAAATCTGTTTTATGTCCGGTTCTGCTGCCTGTGCGGCTTCTCCTAAAATTTCAGGACAGGTAGGCACATTGCGCAGGTGCATGAGTGTAAGCCCTTCCTTTTCAGTCTCTTCAATAATAATACTCAGAATGTCTGCCTGGTCTTTCGGCTCTTTTGGCAAAAAGATCAGTCCTGTACCGTAACGTCCTTTTTCGGGTACGGGAATACCTTGTAATAAAATGAATTCATGAGGAATCTGTAACATGATACCTGCACCATCTCCGGTTTTATTATCAGCTCCTTCAGCTCCGCGATGACGCATGTTTTCGAGTACTTTGAGTGCCGACTCTACAATGTCGTGCGATTTCTCTCCATGAATGTTTACCAGCATACCTACTCCGCAGGCATCGTGTTCGTTTGCTGCATCATACAAACCCTGTTGCTCAGGCTGTCGCTGGTAAGGCAGTTCTTTTGTTTCGTTGTTAAAAAGTTCTCTTTTCTTCATTCTATTTAGCTTTATTGTATGATAATACCTGTTTATGCTGTCTTTTTGTTCTGCAAAAGTATTAATTTAATTTCATTTTGATATATTTATTGGTGTTTATTGTGACATAAATTACATATACTTCATGTCGAAGTTATAAATTGGTAGTTCAGTGCCGGGTTTTTATATTAATGTGAAAGGTAGTGAAAGCCTTTTTATTAAGATTTGAAACTACTTTCTTTTTGAGAATAAAATAATAGAAAAATTAACGTTTTGACGTAAAAATAACTTTTTTCTATGCTTATGTCAAATATTTATAGTAAAAATAATCTTTATGTTATTATAATTGTATATCTTTGTACCCTGAAAACATAAAAATAGGATAATATGTGTGGAATTGTAGGCTACATTGGTAAAAAAGAAGCCTACCCCATCCTTGTCAAAGGGCTGAAACGGCTGGAGTATCGGGGATACGACAGCGCTGGGGTAGCACTAATCAGTAACAACCAACAGTTGAATGTGTATAAGACAAAAGGAAAAGTCTCCGAATTGGAAAATTTTGTCACACAGAAAGATATTTCCGGTAACATTGGTATTGCACATACACGTTGGGCTACTCACGGAGAACCTTGTTCAGTTAATGCCCATCCTCATTATTCCTCTTCCGAAACTCTCGCTCTCATCCATAACGGTATCATCGAAAATTACGCCGTTCTCAAAGAAAAACTCCAGGCCAAAGGCTATACATTCAAAAGCAGTACTGATACCGAGGTACTCGTACAATTAATAGAATATATGAAAGTGACTAATAACCTCGATTTGCTGACAGCCGTACAGTTGGCATTGCGTGAGGTGATTGGTGCGTATGCTATTGCCGTATTGGAGAAGGATCATCCCGATGAAATTATTGCAGCGCGTAAAAGTAGTCCGTTGGTGGTGGGCATTGGTGAAGATGAGTTTTTCCTGGCTTCGGATGCTACTCCTATTGTAGAATATACTGATAAGGTAGTCTATCTGGAAGATGAAGAGATAGCAGTGATACACCGGGACAGGGAGTTGAAAGTGGTGAATCTGAACAATGTGGAGATGACTCCTGAAGTGACAAAGGTAGAGTTAAACTTAGGGCAACTGGAAAAGGGTGGTTATCCGCATTTTATGCTGAAAGAGATATTCGAACAGCCCGATTGCATCTATGATTGTATGCGTGGGCGTATCAATGTAGAGAGTAACAATGTTGTGCTTTCGGCCGTCATTGATTATAAGGAGAGACTTCTGAAAGCAAAGCGTTTTGTCATTGTAGCCTGCGGAACCTCCTGGCATGCCGGGTTGATAGGCAAACACTTAATTGAAAGTCTCTGCCGCATTCCGGTGGAGGTGGAATATGCATCCGAATTCCGTTACCGTGACCCGGTGATTGACGAAAGTGATGTTGTGATTGCTATCTCTCAGAGTGGTGAGACTGCCGATACACTGGCTGCCGTTGAGTTGGCAAAGAGCCGTGGTGCATTTATCTACGGCATTTGTAATGCTATCGGTTCGTCTATACCGCGTGCTACGCACACAGGTTCTTATATACATGTAGGTCCCGAAATAGGCGTAGCATCTACCAAGGCTTTCACCGGACAGGTTACGGTGCTCACTATGCTTGCACTGACATTGGCGCGGGAGAAGCAAACCATTGATGAGGCCCATTTCCTTAGTGTAGTACACGAATTGAGCCGCATCCCTGAAAAAATGAAAAAAGTACTGAAACTGAATGATAAAATCGCAGAATTATCTAAAATATTCACGTATGCGCATAATTTTATCTATCTTGGTCGCGGGTATTCGTATCCGGTAGCTCTGGAGGGAGCTTTGAAGCTGAAAGAAATCTCATATATTCATGCTGAAGGTTATCCGGCAGCAGAGATGAAGCATGGCCCTATTGCTTTGATTGATGCCGAAATGCCTGTGGTAGTTATTGCTACTCAAAATGGAATGTATGAAAAAGTACTCAGCAACATACAAGAGATAAAGGCCCGTAAGGGAAAAGTCATAGCTGTTGTCACCGAAGGAGACACAGTGATCAGCAAAGTAGCTGATTATTGTATCGAACTTCCCGAAACACTGGAGTGTCTTGATCCGCTTATTACCACAATGCCTTTACAATTGCTTGCCTATCATGTGGCGGTATGTAAAGGGATGGATGTGGATCAGCCAAGGAATCTGGCGAAGTCGGTAACGGTAGAATAAAGGGATTTACGATTAGACGATTTACTATTTACAATTGAAGTTACCTTAATCTATAAATGGGAAGTAATCCCAATCGTAAATTGTCAATCGTCTAATTGTAAATTCCTTCAATCGTCTAATTGTAAATCAAAATAGATTGTCAAATAGTAAATAAACAAGGTGGAACAATTAAAGCATGAATGTGGCGTTGCCATGATACGCCTGCTCAAACCGTTGGAATATTACGAGAAGAAGTACGGAACGTGGATGTATGGATTGAATAAGCTCTACCTCCTGATGGAGAAGCAGCACAATCGTGGACAGGAAGGCGCCGGACTGGCTTGTGTGAAACTGGCAGCCAATCCGGGAGAAGAATATATGTTCCGTGAGCGTGCATTAGGATCGAGTGCCATTACTGAGATTTTTGAGACCGTACAAGGCAATTTTAAAGATCTGACCTCTGAACAGTTGCACGATGCTAATTTTGCCAAACGTACCTTGCCCTTTGCCGGTGAAGTGTATATGGGACATCTGCGATACTCTACCACCGGAAAATCCGGTATTTCCTATGTTCATCCGTTTCTGAGAAGGAACAACTGGCGTGCCAAGAACCTGGCCCTTTGCGGTAATTTCAATATGACGAATGTGGATGAGATTTTTACCCGCATTACAGCTATCGGACAGCATCCGCGCAAATATGCCGATACTTATATTATGCTCGAACAGGTAGGGCATCGTCTCGACCGGGAAGTAGAACGTCTCTTTAATCTTGCAGAAGCAGAAGGGCAGACGGGTATGGGTATCACCCGGTTTATTGAAGAGCATATCGATCTTGCCAATGTGCTGCGTTCTTCCAGTAAAGAGTGGGATGGGGGATATGTTATCTGCGGACTGACCGGAAGTGGTGAGTCTTTCGCTATTCGTGATCCGTGGGGGATCCGTCCTGCTTTCTGGTATCAGGATGATGAAATAGCTGTCCTGGCATCTGAACGTCCTGTGATTCAGACAGCACTCAATGTACCTGTTGAGGAAATTAAAGAATTGCAACCGGGACAAGCACTCTTTATCAACAAGACGGGGCAGATTCGTACTACTCAGATTAATAAACCCCGTGAGAAGAGAGCCTGTTCTTTTGAGCGTATTTATTTCTCTCGTGGTAGCGATGCAGACATTTATAAAGAGCGTAAGTTGTTGGGAGAGAAACTGATTCCCCGTATTCTGAAAGCGATAAACTCTGACCTTGATCATACGGTGTTCTCTTTTATTCCGAACACAGCCGAAGTAGCTTTCTACGGAATGCTCGAGGGATTGGACAATTATCTGAATGAAGAGAAAGTACAGCAGATAGCTGCTTTGGGACACAATCCTAATATGGAAGAACTTGAATGTATCCTTTCACGGCGCATTCGTAGTGAAAAAGTTGCTATCAAGGATATCAAGTTGCGTACTTTTATTGCCGAGGGCAATAGCCGTAACGACCTGGCTGCGCATGTATATGATATCACTTACGGCAGCCTCCGTGCCGGTATAGACAATCTGGTGATTATTGATGACAGTATTGTGCGCGGTACAACACTCCGGCAAAGCATTATCGGTATTCTCGATCGTCTGAATCCGAAGAAGATTGTTATTGTAAGCTCTTCGCCGCAAGTGCGTTATCCCGATTATTACGGCATTGACATGGCAAAGATGAGTGAGTTTATAGCCTTTAAAGCAGCTGTAGAACTCCTGAAAGAGCGTGATATGAAAGATGTGATTGCTGCTGCCTATCGTAAGTCGAAAGATCAGGTTGGCCTACCTAAAGAGCAGTTGGTGAATTACGTAAAGGACATCTATGCCCCATTCACCGATGAGGAGATTTCTGCCAAAATGGTGGAATTGCTCACTCCGAAAGGCACGAAGGCCAAAGTAGAGATTGTGTATCAACCGCTCAGTGGCTTACATGAGGCTTGTCCTCATCACACGGGTGACTGGTATTTCAGTGGCAACTATCCTACGCCGGGTGGTGTGAAGCTGCTCAATGAAGCGTTTATAAATTATATAGAACAAGTATACCAATTTTGAGATTTACGATTTTATGATTTACAATTTACGATTGAAGTTACTTTATTGGCAAATGGGAGTCATCCCAATCGTAAATTGTAAATCGTCTAATCGTCAATCTTTTCAATTGTCAAATAGTAAATAAATTGATGCGAAATGTAACTTTAATCCTTGACGACGGGAGCCGTTTCCATGGTAAGTCGTTTGGCTACGAGAAGCCGGTGGCGGGCGAAGTAGTATTCAATACCGCCATGACAGGCTATCCGGAGAGTCTGACTGATCCTTCATATGCCGGACAGTTGATGACACTGACATACCCATTGGTGGGTAACTATGGTGTGCCCCCTTTCACTTTTGAAACTAATGGATTGGCTACTTTTATGGAAAGTGAGAGAATTCATGCCGAAGCTATCATTGTGAGTGACTATTCAGAAGAATACAGTCACTGGAATGCAGTGGAAAGCCTTGCCGACTGGCTGAAGCGTGAACAAGTGCCCGGTATTACAGGCATTGATACCCGTGAACTGACTAAAGTGTTGCGTGAACATGGGGTGATGATGGGTAAGATTGTATTTGACGGTGAGCAGTTGACAATGGACAATGGACAATTGACAATTGACAGTGGACAGTTGACAGTGGATAGTTATGAAAATATCAATTATGTCGATAAGGTTTCTTGCAAAGAGATTATCGTCTATGCGAACGGTGAAAGTCGCTCTTTTAGTATAGATCTCCCCATTGCGCAGCTCAACTGTCAACTGTCAACTGTCAATTGTCAACTAAAGCGGGTTGTTCTTGTAGATTGTGGAGTAAAAACAAACATTATCCGTTGCCTGCTCAGACGTAATGTTGAAGTCATCCGTGTCCCTTGGGATTATGATTTTAACGGATTACAGTTTGATGGTTTGTTTATATCCAATGGTCCGGGTGATCCTGATACCTGTGATGCTGCCGTACAGAATATCCGTAAAGCGATGCAGAATCCCCAACTTCCTATTTTTGGAATCTGTATGGGAAATCAGTTACTGTCGAAAGCCGGTGGTGCTAAGATATACAAGCTCAAATATGGCCATCGTAGCCACAACCAGCCGGTACGCATGGTGGGTACGGAACGTTGTTTCATTACCAGCCAGAATCATGGTTATGCCGTTGATAACAATACATTGGGTGCTGAGTGGGAGCCACTCTTCATTAATATGAATGATGGTTCTAATGAAGGTATTCGTCATAAAACAAACCCCTGGTTTTCGGCACAGTTCCATCCCGAAGCTGCCAGTGGCCCAACGGATACTGAATTCTTGTTTGACGAATTCGTAAAGCTGTTGTAATTCAATATTCACCGCAGTGTAAGCGAGAGTACGGGAGAGGAGAGTCCCGTGTCCTCTGTGGTGCAACCAAAAAACATGTAATCAATGAAAGAACAAAATATAAAGAAAGTATTGCTCCTCGGCTCCGGTGCTTTGAAAATCGGTGAAGCCGGAGAGTTTGACTATTCGGGTTCGCAAGCCCTGAAGGCTCTGAAAGAGGAAGGCATAGAAACCATTCTTATCAACCCCAACATTGCTACGGTGCAGACTAGTGAAGGGGTAGCCGATCAGATCTACTTCCTCCCTGTGACTCCTTACTTCGTAGAGAAAGTAATTCAGAAAGAGAAACCGGAAGGTATTATGCTTGCTTTCGGTGGGCAAACTGCGTTGAACTGTGGGGTGGCCCTTTATAGGGAAGGCACTCTTGAAAAATACAATGTAAAGGTACTCGGTACTCCCGTGCAGGCCATTATCGATACGGAAGATCGTGAGCTCTTTGTGGAGAAACTGAATCAGATTGATGTAAAGACCATCAAAAGTGAAGCCGTAGAAAATGCAGAAGATGCACGCCGAGCAGCCCGGGAGTTAGGTTATCCGGTGATTGTTCGTGCCGCTTATGCACTTGGCGGACTTGGTTCCGGTTTCTGTGATAACGAAGAAGAACTGGATGTGCTTGTTGAGAAAGCCTTTGCTTTCTCTCCGCAGGTGCTTGTCGAAAAGTCACTAAGAGGATGGAAAGAAGTGGAGTATGAGGTAGTACGCGACCGCTTCGACAACTGTATCACCGTTTGTAACATGGAGAACTTCGATCCGCTGGGCATTCATACCGGGGAATCTATTGTAATTGCTCCGTCACAAACATTAACCAATAAAGAATACCACAAACTGCGTGAACTCGCCATTCGTATCATTCGTCATATTGGCATCGTGGGTGAATGTAACGTGCAGTATGCCTTCGATCCTGAGTCGGAAGATTATCGCGTTATCGAGGTAAATGCCCGTCTTTCGCGTTCATCGGCGTTGGCGTCCAAGGCAACCGGTTATCCGTTGGCTTTTGTTGCTGCCAAATTAGGACTCGGTTATGGCCTGTTCGATTTGAAGAACTCCGTCACTAAAACTACCAGTGCTTTTTTTGAACCTGCATTGGACTATGTGGTTTGTAAGATACCCCGTTGGGACTTAGGAAAATTCCATGGTGTAGACAAAGAGTTGGGTTCTTCTATGAAATCCGTAGGTGAGGTGATGGCTATCGGCCGTACCTTTGAAGAGGCTATCCAGAAAGGTCTCCGTATGATAGGCCAAGGCATGCACGGCTTTGTAGAAAACAAAGAACTCGTGATAGCCGATATTGATAAAGCCCTGCGTGAACCTACTGATAAACGTATCTTTGTCATTTCCAAAGCTTTCCGTGCCGGATATACGATTGACCAGGTACACGATCTGACCAAGATTGATAAATGGTTCCTTCAGAAACTGATGAATATCATGCGTACTTCCGAGGAGCTTAGGCAATTGACAGTAGACAGTGGACAATTGACAGTGAAAGATGCTGCTGCATTTTTTAATTCTCAACTGTCAAATCTCAGCCCACAACTACTTCGTAAAGCGAAGGTACAGGGGTTCTCTGACTTCCAGATAGCTCGCGGCATCGGTTTTCAGGGGGATATGGAAGATGGCATTCTCTATGTGCGTAATTATCGGAAGAGTATAGGCATCCTGCCTGTAGTGAAGCAGATTGATACACTGGCGGCCGAATATCCTGCACAGACCAATTATCTGTATCTCACTTACAGCGGTGTGGCCAATGATGTAACCTATCTGGGCGATCATAAATCCATTGTCGTACTTGGTTCCGGTGCTTATCGCATCGGGTCTTCCGTAGAGTTTGACTGGTGTGGTGTGCAGGCACTGAATACCATTCGTAAAGAGGGTTGGCGTAGCGTTATGATCAACTATAATCCGGAAACGGTATCTACAGACTATGACATGTGCGATCGTCTCTACTTTGACGAATTGACTTTTGAACGCGTAATGGATATTCTTGAACTGGAAAATCCGCATGGGGTCATTGTCTCCACCGGTGGTCAGATTCCGAATAACCTTGCTCTGCGTCTGGATGCACAGAAAGTCAATATCTTAGGTACTTCTGCCAAGAGTATAGATAATGCCGAAGACCGCGAGAAGTTCTCTGCCATGCTCGATCGTATTGGTGTAGATCAGCCTCGCTGGCGCGAGCTTACCTCTATGGACGATATTAATGAGTTTGTTGATGAGGTCGGTTTTCCGGTGCTTGTTCGCCCTTCCTATGTGCTTAGTGGTGCAGCCATGAACGTCTGTTCCAACCAGGAAGAGCTGGAACGTTTCCTTAAATTGGCAGCCAATGTTTCTAAAAAACATCCGGTAGTGGTAAGCCAGTTTATTGAACACGCCAAAGAGGTAGAAATGGATGCTGTGGCGCAGAATGGTGAGATCATCGCGTATGCTATCAGTGAGCATATCGAGTTTGCCGGTGTACATTCCGGAGATGCTACTATTCAGTTCCCTCCTCAGAAACTGTATGTAGAAACCGTCCGTCGTATCAAGCGTATCAGCCGTGAGATTGCGAAAGCATTGAATATCTCCGGTCCGTTCAATATCCAGTATCTTGCCCGTGAGAATGATATTAAGGTTATCGAGTGTAACCTGCGTGCTTCGCGTAGTTTTCCTTTCGTCAGCAAAGTGCTGAAGATTAACTTTATCGAGCTGGCAACTAAAGTAATGCTCGGCCTGCCTGTAGAAAAACCATCGAAGAATCTTTTTGAGCTTGATTATGTTGGTATTAAAGCATCACAGTTCTCCTTCAATCGTTTGCAGAAGGCCGATCCTGTGCTGGGCGTAGATATGGCTTCTACCGGTGAGGTTGGCTGTATTGGTTCTGATACCTCTTGTGCCATTCTGAAAGCCATGCTTTCTGTTGGCTATCGTATTCCTAAGAAGAACATTCTCCTTTCTACCGGTACACCCAAGCAAAAGATAGATATGATGGGGGCGGCCCGTATGCTGGTCAATAAGGGGTATAAACTGTATGCTACCGGTGGAACACACCGAACTCTTGCCGAGAATGGCATTGAGAGTACCCTGGTCTATTGGCCGAGTGAGTCGGACAAGCATCCGCAAGCGCTTGAAATGCTCCATAATAAAGAGATAGATATGGTAGTTAATATTCCGAAGAACCTCACTGCCGGTGAGCTCGACAATGGATATAAAATACGCCGTGCAGCTATCGATCTGAATGTACCTCTGATTACCAATGCCCGTTTGGCAAGTGCATTTATCAATGCCTTCTGTACAATGAGTGTTGATGATATTGCTATAAAGAGCTGGGAGGAATACAAGTAAAATAAAGACGTATAAAAAAAGGTTCAAAGAAAAAGGCTGTAAAGGCTTCCCTTGGGATAGCGGTGATTCGATGGAATTGCCGCTATTCTTTTTTTACTATAAATTACGAATATTAGAATTATATTTTGAATATCAGAATTCTATTTTTATCTTTGCTGCATGATAAATGAGTAACCATGAGAATATTCACTGAGCAATCACTGCAAGAATACGCAGATAGTCACCCTGATGCAAAGGTGGCTTTACAAGAGTGGACTACGATAGTAAAACAAAGCAAATGGACTTGTTTTGCTGATGTAAAGAATACGTTTAATAGTGTAGATAATGTGGGTAATCAGCGGTATGTTTTCAACATCAAAGGCAATAATTATCGCTTGGTGGTTGTTATAAAGTTTACGATAAAGTTTATATATATTCGCTTTATAGGTACTCATAAAGAATATGATAGAATAGATTGTTCAACCATTTAAATATGAACTTATGACAAAGATAGAAAATCAAACTCAGTATGAATGGGCTGTGAAAAGAGTAGAGGAGCTTCTTCCATTGGTGGATGATAATACCTCATTGAGTGACCCTAATAGCATAGAGTTAGAGCTTCTTTCTAATCTCGTCGCTGATTATTCCGAAGAACATTTTTCTTTAGGAGTACCTTCACTTGTGGATGTTCTTAAGCTTCGTATGTATGAAATGGGGCTTAATCAGAAATCACTTTCACAGTTAATTGGAGTTAGCCCTTCACGGCTTAGTGACTATATTTCTGGAAAGTGTGAACCAACCTTGAAAGTTGCCCGTGAGATAAGCCGCAAGTTAAACATCGATGCTAATATAGTATTGGGGGTATAACTCTTTTTTATGAATTTAAGCCTTTAATAGTCTGATTTTAAACTTAGTATTTTAACATCGGCTTAAAATGCATATTAATAGTGTGTTAAGTACGTACTTTGGTATCCCAAAAATACGTACTTTTTTATTGCTTGATTTCCAGGTTTTTAAACCTGTTTTTTACTGAGATGTCCTGAGTATTTTCAGGATGTATTTCCCCGGTGCCTCAATCCTGCTCCAGTTTGTTTTTGCCAGTA
>ERZ1108168.509-NODE-509-length-29078-cov-8.102195_pt1 | contig 29078 bp, 24 predicted proteins | sample MGYA00403704_ERZ1108168 | MGnify/ENA primary metagenome ERZ1108168 (study PRJEB35170, sample SAMEA104062421) | human gut metagenome | biome: human gut; feature: human-associated habitat; material: faeces | place: Denmark | collected 2012-06-12 ...
TCTCTTGCCAGCAAGACGGCCACCATTATCAATCTTGTCTTGGATGACGTCTCTACTGCCCGTGCGGAAGACATCCTGAACATGCTTATTGCCGTTTATAATGAGGATGTTATCAATGATAAGAACCAGATAGCCGTAAATACTTCCAAGTTTATCAACGAACGTCTGATCATCATCGAACGTGAATTGGGAAGTGTGGATGCCAATATCGAAAGCTTTAAACGTGAGAACCAACTGACGGATATTACCTCCGAAACAGGTATGTACCTTGCCAATACGAGCCGTTACCAGCAGGAAGGTCTCAGTCTGGAGAATCAGTTGAGTATTGTCAGATACATTAAGGAGTATTTGACTGATCCTCAAAAGAATTCAGATTTGATTCCTGCCAATACGGGTATCTCGGACAATAGTGTGGAATCCCAGATTAAGGAGTATAATGATATCCTTCTCAAACGTGATAAACTGGTGGTGGGCAGCAGCAGTAAGAATCCGATAGTGATAGATTTGAATAACTCTCTGAGTGCTATGAAGCAGACGATTATCCGTTCGGTAGATAATCTGATTGTCGGACTGAATATCCAGTTGAAGAATATCCGTGAGCAGGAAGAGCAGACCACGAAACGTATTGAGGCCGTTCCTGCCCAGCAGAAATATGTGCTTACAGTAGAACGTCAGCAGAAGATCAAGGAGGAGCTTTATCTTTACTTGTTGAATAAGCGTGAGGAGAATGCCTTGACACAGGCTATTACGGAGAGTAATGCCCGTATCATAGATGCTGCTTCGGGTAGCAGTGCTCCGGTGGCACCTAAAACAATGATGATTTTCTTGGCTTCCGTTGTTTTAGGTTTAGGTATTCCCATGGGTGTATTCTGGTTGTTGAATGTGACGGATACGAAAGTCCGTACCCGTAAGGAATTGGATGAAGTTTTAACCATTCCTTTCTTAGGTAATATTCCCCGCCATGGCAATAATAATAAGAGTGAAGATTCGGATGGTATTGTTGTCCGTGAGAACAGTCGTGATTCTGTCTCCGAGGCTTTCCGTATCATTCGTACGAACATGGACTTTATGCGTGTGAAAGCCGCCAACTTACAGGTGGTCATGTTTACATCCGCCAATCCGGGTGCAGGTAAAACCTTTGTCTCGAGTAATCTGGCCATGAGTATCGCCCAGACGAATAAAAAAGTTGTTCTGGTTGACGTTGATATCCGTAAGGGAACATTAAGTGGTATTTTCTCTAACTCTTCCAACCGTATGGGACTGACACATTATCTTTCGGGAAGTACGGATAAATTGGATGATATCATTGGTAGGAGTGAGGAGTATGATAAGCTGGATGTCATTTTCTCCGGTCCCGTACCTCCCAATCCTGCCGAATTGTTGTTGAGTGAGCGTTTCGACCGTCTGATAACGGAACTTCGTAAACGTTATGATTATATCATTGTGGATAATGTTCCTGCGGGTATGGTTGCCGATGCTTCCATTGTGAACCGTGTGGCCGACCTAACTATTTTCGTAGTCCGTTCGGGTGTGATGGATCGTCGTCAGTTGCCTGAATTGGAGAATATGTACCGTCAGGAACAACTTCGCAATATGTCGGTGATATTGAATGGAGTTCCTTCAGATCATAAGGGCTACGGTTATGGCTATGGTTATGGCTACGGCTATGGTTATGGGTATGGTTACGGTAATGAAGATCATAAACACAAAAAAGGGAAAAAAATACGAAACTTTTTTTCCCATTTTCTAAAATGATAAACAGTATTTTTTTATTCATACAATTCAAGAAAAGCATAATATCATTTCTGAATCCTCATACATTTGAATAGATCGGTCTGGATTAAACTCACATGCATGTAGAGAAGATTGCGGATAGACTCAAATGAGACTCAACGAAGGACTCACGTTTCGCTCTAATCTTAATTAAAAGGAACAAAAGAGAAAACTTTATTTTTCCCCTTTAGACAGAGAGGTTTTCAAAAGTAAATTAAGGATCAAGAGTATATAAAAGGAAAACAATATTATATGTTTAACTTAGAAAAATTCATAGCTGACTCAGTAACGTCTCGTTCAGTCAGTATGTTTGCAGCAGATATTGAGGCAAACAAGGGAACTCTTACTACTGAAATTAAAGGTAAGAAAGTATGTGTGATTGGTGGTGCCGGTAGCATCGGTTCATCATTCATCAAAGCAACTCTTCGGTTCGAACCTGCTTCGGTTGTAGTCGTTGACCTCAACGAGAACGGACTTGCAGAGCTTGTTCGTGATGTTCGTTCGACTGAAGGTCTCTTCGTACCAGAGGAATTTCGTTGCTACACACTCAACTTCGCAGATCCTATTTTCGAGCGCATTTTTTGTGAGGAGAAGGGTTTTGACATCGTTGCCAACTTCTCTGCTCATAAACACGTACGTTCTGAAAAAGATAAATACTCAGTTCAGGCGCTGATCGAAAACAACGATATCAAGGCTAAGAAGTTGATGGATCTTCTTACTATCTATCCCCCTAAACACTTCTTTTGTGTGTCAACCGATAAGGCTGCAAATCCTGTGAATATCATGGGTGCCAGCAAGCGTATCATGGAGGATCTCGTAATGGCTTATAATAAGTTTTTTAAGGTTACTACAGCTCGCTTTGCTAATGTAGCATTCTCTAACGGTTCGCTTCCTGATGGTTGGATACATCGTTTACAGAAGAAACAACCTCTTGCAGCACCTTCTGATGTAAAGCGTTATTTCGTATCTCCAGAGGAGTCTGGCCAAATCTGTATGCTCGCATGCATTCTTGGTAAGGGCGGTGAGGTGTTCTTCCCTAAATTGGGCGAAGACCAGATGCTCACATTCTCATCTATTTGTGATGATTTCATAAAGGCGGAGGGCTTTAAGAAGGTTGAATGCGATAATGATCTTTCCGCAAAGAAGTATGCAGCTGATATGGACTACGAATCAGACGCATACCCTGTTGTTTATTTCAAAAGCGATACCACTGGCGAGAAAGCATACGAGGAATTCTATGTACCAGGCGAGAAGATCAATATGGAACGTTTCATGGCGCTTGGTGTTGTTGAACAAAGCACACATCGTAATATGGACGAAATTAATCAGTTCTTCATTGACTTGGAGAAGCTCTTTGTAAATGTAGATTTCACCAAGGCTCAGGTTGTTCATGCTATTAAGAAGTTTATTCCTAATTTCGAACATGAAGAGAAAGGAAAGAATCTTGATCAAAAAATGTAAAATGAATAAATAGATAATAGTCATGGTTGATTATAAAAATACAATTGACTTTATTAAGTCTATATATGGCAACCAAGAGTTTATTCCTTTGGCTGTTCCTGTTTTCGTGGGTAATGAAAAGAAATACCTCAACGAGTGTATTGATGCTACCTTTGTTTCTTCTGTAGGTAAGTTTGTTGATCGTTTCGAGGAGGATATGGCAAAATATACAGGTGCTAAGAAGGCTGTAGTTTGTGTGAGTGGTACTAATGCGCTTCACATGGCTTTACAGCTTGTTGGCGTAAAGAAAGATGATGAAGTGCTTACACAGGCTTTGACTTTTATTGCAACCTGTAACGCATTGAGCTACATTGGCGCTCATGCAGTATTCTTGGATGTTGAGCATTCTACAATGGGGCTTTCCCCTGAGGCAATGAAAGAATGGCTCCAGAAGAACGCTGAGGTTCGCAAGAACACCCGCCTTGGTGAAGTTGACAAGAGCTGTGACTTCGCATACCATGAAGATAACCTTGCATGTTACAATAAGAATACAGGTCGCAGAATCAAAGCTTGTGTGCCAATGCATTCATTTGGCCATCCAGTTCGCATTGAGGAGATTGCTGCTCTTTGTGAGGAATGGCACATTGAACTTGTTGAGGATGCAGCTGAATCAATCGGCTCAACATATAAAGGCAAGCATACTGGTACCTTTGGTAAGGTTGGTGCTATCAGTTTCAATGGCAACAAGACCATAACCACTGGTGGTGGTGGAATGATGCTCTTCAATGATGAGGAGTTTGGTGCTTATGCAAAGCATATCACTACTCAGGCTAAAATCCCACATCGTTGGGAGTTTCGTCATGATCATATTGGATATAACTATCGTATGCCAAACGTGAATGCAGCTTTGGGCTGTGCTCAGTTGGAGAATCTTGATAAGTATATAGCAAGCAAGCGCAAGATTGCAGCTGAATACGAAGCCTATTTCAAGGATGTACCTGAGATCGAGTTCTTTGTTGACTCACCTGATACCTTCTCTAACTATTGGCTCAATGCAGTTATTTTGAAAGACAAAAAGGCGCAAATCGACTTCCTCACACAGACAAACGATAATGGTGTGATGACGCGTCCCATTTGGGAGCTCATGAACCGTCTACCAATGTTTGAGAAATGCGAGAATGACGGCTTGAGGAATACTATCTTCTTTGCGGATCGTGTTGTCAATATCCCAAGTTCCGTACGCCTTTCTGATTTACCAAATAAATAATGCACAAGCCTTTAATTTTTATTGGAGGTGGTGGTCACTGCAAATCAGTGATAGAAGTTGCAGAGAGTGCAGGATATAGCATTCTTGGCATTCTTGATATGCCAGAAAATGTGGGTAATGAAGTACTCCCCGACCATAGGGTTATTGGTACTGATGATGACATATCTACTTATGTTGATAAAGCAGAATTTGTCATTACTGTTGGTTTTATCAAGAATCCGGCTATCCGCATTAAACTATTCAATAAGGTGATAGAGGTTGGAGGCAAGTTGGCAACAATTATTGCTTCAACTGCACATGTTTCAAAATACGCTACATTAGGTAAGGGTACCGTTGTGATGCATCATGCATTTGTGAATGCTGGTGCTCAGATTGGCAACAATGTCATTATCAACACCTTTGTAAATATTGAGCATGATGCATATATTGGTAGCCAATGTCATATTTCTACAGGCACAATGATAAATGGTGACTGTAAGATAGGTAAACGTGTATTTATTGGCAGTCAGTCAGTTCTTGCCAATGGTATTACTATTGGCGATGATATTATCGTTGGTGCAGGTTCTGCTGTTAGAAAATCAATATCAGAAAAAGGTATTTATGCAGGTAATCCTGCTATCATTAAAGTAAGGACTAAATAATGGCACATACATTAATTATTGCTGAAGCAGGTGTCAATCACAATGGCTCTATACAGATCGCTAAGAAATTGGTAGATGCTGCTGTAGAAGCAGGTGTTGATATCATCAAGTTTCAGACATTCAAGGCTGATAAATTGGTGTCTAAGGATGCTAAGAAGGCTGAATATCAGAAGCGGAATATTGGGGATGGCAATGATTCCCAATATGACATGCTCAAAAAATTGGAGTTGTCTCATGAGGATCATCAGACGCTCATTGCTTATTGCAAGGAGAAAGGTATCCGCTTCTGGTCAACTGCTTTTGATTTTGATAGCATTGATTACTTGCATTCGTTGGGATTGAACCTTTGGAAGATTCCTTCAGGCGAAATCACCAATTATCCTTTCATCCGCAAGATTGCCAAATACAGGGAAAATGTTATCATGTCAACTGGTATGTGTGTTGGAGAAGATATTCATAAAGCTATCAATGTTTTGAACGAATTCGGCGTAGGTAAGGATCAGATTACCGTTCTGCATTGCAATACACAATATCCAACACCTTTTGAGGACGTAAACCTCAAGGCTATGTTGACTATCAAAAAGGACTTTGATGTGAATGTAGGTTATTCTGACCACACCCGTGGTATTGAGGTGCCTATAGCAGCTGTAGCTCTTGGGGCATCTGTCATCGAGAAACATTTCACTCTCGACCGTAATCTTCCTGGTCCTGATCATAAGGCATCACTTGAACCGGCAGAATTGAAGGTTATGGTTGGTGCTATTCGCAATATTGAAAAGGTTTTGGGTGATGGAGAGAAGAAAGTAACTGTTTCTGAACGAGCAAACATTACTGTTGCCCGTAAGAGTATTGTGGCTGCTTGTCCTATCAAGAAAGGGGAGTTGCTGACTGAAGATAATATTACTGTTAAACGTCCTGGTACTGGTATTTCTCCAATGCGCTGGAATGAGGTTATTGGAACTGCTGCCACAAAAGATTATTCAGAAGAAGAGCAAATTTCGTTATGAGAAAAATATGCTTTGTAACAGGTAGTCGTGCAGAATACGGACTTCTGAGCGGTTTGATGAAATCCGTTAAGAATGATTCTAAATTACAACTTCAGATTGTTGCAACCAACATGCACCTTTCTCCTGAGTTTGGGTTTACTTATCGTGAAATCGAGAAAGAGGGTTTCACAATAGATAAGAAAGTGGAAATGCTGCTTTCTTCCGATACTGCTGTTGGTACTGCTAAATCAGTGGGACTTGGAATGATCAGTTTCGCTGATGTTTTCGAGGATATCAATCCGGATTTGATAGTAATCCTCGGAGATCGCTATGAAATGATTGCAGTAGCATCTGCTGCATTATTCCATAAGATTCCTATTGCTCACCTTCATGGAGGTGAAATTACAGAAGGCGCGTATGACGATTGTATTCGTCACGCTATCAGTAAAATGAGTCATCTACACTTCACTTCAACTGAAGCTTATCGCAACAGAGTTATTCAGTTGGGTGAACAGCCGGAGCGTGTATTCAATGTGGGAGCTATCGGAGTTGAAAATATTAAACATGTACCTGTGATGAGCAAGCACGAACTTGAAGCAAGTCTTGATTTCAAGATGAGTGATAAATGCATTATTGTAACTTATCATCCTGTGACTCTTGAAGATAATTCTGCAGAACAACAAAGTAAGGCACTACTCAGTGCCCTCGATTCCCTTGAGGATTATAAGATTATATTTACTTATCCCAATTCGGATACTAATGGTCGTGTCATCATTGAGAAGATCAATGAATATGCTACTACACATCCAGAGAAAGTTAAGGCTTGGCCTTCATTGGGCTTAAAGCGATATCTTTCAGCACTGCATTATGCAACAGCTGCAGTTGGCAATTCATCAAGCGGAATCATTGAGGTTCCTTCCTTCGGCATTCCTACGCTTAATATTGGTGATCGTCAGAAAGGTCGTATTGCTGCAGATAGTGTTTTTAATTGTGAAGCAACTGAATCAGCAATTAAGGAAGGTTTATATATAATTCTGAGCGATAATTTCATTGCGAAAGCAAAGCAAACTCGTAATCCTTATGAAAGAGAGAATACTACTGAGAATATTTTGAATGTCATCAAGACATATCCTCTTGATAACATAATTGAAAAGCATTTTTATGATATAAATCAATGGAATCATTAGTCATTATTCCAGCACGTGGTGGCAGTAAGGGAATTCCACATAAGAATATTAAACCATTAGCAGGTAAATCGCTTATTTGTTATACTATAGATGTAGCTCGTTCTATCTGTCATGATGAGGATATTTGTGTTTCTACCGATGATCCTGAAATTATTAAAGTGGTAGAAGATTATGGTTTAAAAGTACCTTTTGTTCGTCCTGCAGAATTGGCTACAGATAAGGCTGGTACTTACGGAGTACTACTTCATGCTCTAAAATTCTATGAGGATAAAGGCAAGCATTATGACAACATAGTGCTTCTTCAAAATACTTCACCTTTTCGTAAAGTAGAACATCTTAAAGATGCGATAAAACTCTATTCTCCTGATATTGATATGGTCGTATCTGTAGTTGAAACATCATCCAATCCTTATTATAACTGTTTTGAGGAGGATGATAATGGTTATCTTCATATCTCTAAAGGCGATGGTAAGTTCGTTCGCAGACAGGATGTTCCTACAACATATGCGTATAATGGTGCCATCTACATTATTAATCCTGAGAGTTTAAAGCGTGAATCGCTTGGAGAATTCAAAAGGAGAGTAAAATATGTGATGGATGAGACTTCTTCTGTAGATCTTGATACAATGCTCGATTGGAGTTATGCTGAATTTTTGATCAAAGAAAATATAGTCGTACTATGATAGATAATCGTCATTTTATTACAAAGGATAAGACACTGCTTGATGCGCTTAAGCAGATTAATTCCTTAGGTTCTGGTCCGCTCGTACTTTTTGTTCTAAATGAGAGTGAACAGATGGTTGGTACCCTTACCGATGGAGATGCTCGTAGAGCACAGATTGCGGGTGTCTGTATTAACGATACACTTGATAAGGTGATGCATCGCAAATTCAATTTCCTTCGTCAAGCTGTTAATGATGATGTGGCACACATTCGTGAGCAGAAGGCACTCAAAATGAAGCTTGTTCCTATATTAGACAAGCAGGATCATATAGTCGAAATTATCAATATAGACAAGTATCGTACTAGGTTACCTATCGATGCTGTCCTTATGGCTGGAGGAAAGGGAGAACGCCTTCGACCATTTACAGAGAAGACGCCGAAACCATTACTTAAAATGCAGGGTAAGCCTATCATTGATTATATAGTTGAGCATATTATCAGTTTTGGTGTCAAGAATATCTCTGTTACTGTTAATTATCTTAAGGAACAGATTGAGGAACATTTTGCTGAGCCAAAAGATGGTATTCAGGTAAAATGTTTTAGTGAGCCTAGATTCTTGGGCACCATTGGCAGTATCGTCTATGTAGAGAATCTTGAGAGTGATACAATTCTTCTAATGAACTCAGATGCAATCACAGATTTGGATCTCGAGGAATTCTATCTTCACTTTCAAGAGCATAATGCAGATATGAGCATAGCTGCTATTCCTTATACTATCTCGGTTCCATATGGTATTCTCGATCTTGAAGGGCGTAATGTAAAGAGAGTGTTTGAGAAACCAACATATAATTATTATGCAAATACTGGTATCTATTTTATCAAACGCGAATTATTAAAACTAATTCCACCAGGTGAGTTTTTTAACGCTACTGACTTTATGGAAATACTTATGAATAATGGTTATAAAGTTGTTCGTTTCCCACTCAATGGAACATGGATAGATATTGGAAATCCGCAGGAATACCAGAAAGCAAAGGAAATAGTCAAGCATATGAGATTTGAATAGACACAGTAATCTATTTCTTGCTTAATAATAAATATATGAATGAAAATTAGTCTTACTCATAAATAAGGAATGAAGAGAAATAATTCGCATAATAAGTTTAAAATATCAGATTTTTTTGGTGTAAAAGAATTATTAATTTCTTTTTTTCCAATATTATGTGCCTACAATTTGGGGGCCTTTCCTTTGGGGCTATTGATTATTGTGCTCTTGATGTTTTTATGTATTATAAAGCCTGGTAAAACCGACTATCACCTTTATAAGCCGTTAATTATCTTTTTGGCTTTCTATTTAATACATGATTTAGTATTATCAGTATTTGTAACTGCCTCTGGTTCATATTTTATTAATTCGATTGTCGAGCAAGTAATTTATTTAGCTTCTATTGTGATAATATCTCCCAAATTAAATGCGAATAAATTTAAATGGTGCCTATATTTAGTTAGCTTAGTAAGTATTATTGGCTTGACATACCAAATGAATGAAATATTGTCTTCTGGTTTCGCTCATCCACTTGAGGTACCTGGTTTAGATATGCCTATAAAACGATTGGAAAATTTATCTGCTCGTCCTTCTTCTTATTTTATGGAACCTGCGGCTTATGTGAATTTTATGTTCGCTCCAATTGCGCTTTCACTTATTGAGAAAAAATATGTATGGAGTGCAATCATAATTATCTCAATGTTTATAACCACTTCCACAACTGGTATTATTTCTGCCTTTATTCTTCTTACTGCTTATGTCTTAACTCAAAATATAGGTTGGAAGAAGAATATTATTTTACTCATTTTTGGAAGTGTGTTATTCTATAGCTTAATAAATTTGTCTATTTTTGATGCAGGTGTGGAAAAACTTGATACAGTTAATACAGAAACCAATATGAGAATTCGTCAAGGTCCTAGTATTGTAAGTACAATGGAACCTTTTGATTTCGTTTTAGGTGTACCTTATGCAAATCCTGCAGATTATTGTCGTGCAGGAAAAGCTGCAGGTGCTAATTATATATTTCTTGGAGATAGTATATACATGTCAACATTTTGGCTTGTAATTTTTAGATTTGGTATTGTTGGATTACTATTCTATTTGTTAATATTCTATAAATTATACAGAAGCAGTAAAGTTGTTCGTCCTTATATAGTTGGTTTGTTAGCTACAATATTTACTGGGTCCTTTTTTATTGGACCTTTATTTGTATTTCCAATGATTGTTATGTATAATATGTCACAAGAAAAGTATACGGAATGAAAAAAATAGGAATAATAACATATTTTTACTATTATAATTATGGTACTATGCTTCAGGGTTATGCACTTCATAAAGCCTTGGAGAAGATAGGGGATAGCAAATATCACGTAGAAATTATTGATTGCCGATTTGGAGAAAAAGAATTCACTAAGTGGGAAGTTTTAAAAATAAGAATCAAGCGACTGCTTGTTTATCTTAGGGAGTTTGAAAGAATAAGAAAACAAACATATTACAAACATGAGTTTTTATTAAGAAAACCTGCATTTGATGATTTTGCTAAGAGTGAATGCTGTTTGAGTAGGAATATGTATCCTACTACTTTAGACTTGATTAATAATCCACCTTCTTATGATATTTATTTTACAGGTTCAGATCAGACTTGGAGTCCAAAGATAGGTTTTAGAGATTCTTTGTTTCTTACCTTTGCCAAGCCAGGAGCTGTGCGAGCAGCTTATGCTCCAAGTATTGGAGTAACATCATTCTCAGATATAGAGTGTACTTATGTAAAAGAAAGACTGCAGCATTATCATTTTGTTTCATGTCGTGAGCGATATGGGTCAGAAATACTACAGCACTTGTCACCCATCGAAGTTACAACAGTAGTTGATCCAACTTTACTTTTAACAGCCGAAGAGTGGCGCCAAATTACCGTGAGGCCAAAATGTGCAGGTAAATATATTCTATGTTATTTCTTGGGACATCGTACTTATTATCGTGCTTTCGCGAAACAGTTATCCAAGCAACTTGGCCTTCCATTGGTTTTTCTTCCTGTTTCTTATGTTGATTTTTCACAAGATAAATCTTTGCAGTGGGAAGCTGGTCCTAAAGAATTCCTTGGATTAATAGATAATGCAGAGGTTATTCTTACAGATTCCTTTCATGGTTCTATTTTTAGCATAAACTTCAATAAAAATTTTTATAGTTTTGTAAAGCATACAGGTCTAAGGGCTATGGATAATATGCGTATTTTCGATATTCTCGAACGTATGGATCTCATTGATAGATTTATATCGGAATACAATGATGGTATTATTGATTACCAGCCAATCGATTATTCACATACGAATGAGTTACTTACTGTAGAGCGAAAAGTGTCCAAAGAATATCTGATGACGATATTAAATTCTGTGAAATGATAATATGTCCACATGATCAATGTACAGGATGTGCAGCTTGTTTAAATAGTTGTAGTCATAATGCTATTAAAATGGTGCAAGGTATTAATGGCCATTTGTATCCTGAAGTGAATGATGATGTATGTGTGGGATGTAAGCTTTGTGTGAATATATGCCCCAATAATCATCTTCCAGAATATCATAAGAATATGGCTGCATATATTGCAACAGCCATAGATAGTGATGAGGCAAAGACTTCTACAAGTGCTGGAATTGCTACTGTTTTTTCTCGCTTCATTATTAGGCAGGGAGGTGTTGTCTATGGTAGCTCAGGTATTGATTGCACACACATTCATCATATCAGAGTTAACTCTGAACATGAACTGTATAAAATCAAAGGCTCTAAATATGTCCATAGTGCAATAGAGGATATTCTTCTTAAAGTTAAAACAGATTTAAAGATAGGATTGAAGGTTTTGTTTATTGGAACACCATGTCAAGTCTCAGGATTATTAAGTTACTTACGTAAGCCATATGATAATCTTTATACAATAGATTTTGTATGTCATGGTGTCCCAAGTCAACAGATTCTTACAGATTGTATTATTGCATGTTTGCCGAATGAAAATCCATCTAAAATAGATTTGAAATTTCGCATAAAAGAAAAGGGTAAAAGTAGATACGGCTTATTTGCTTTTGATAAAGACGGTAAAACATTATATCGCTCTTTGTTTCCAGACAATGGATATATTACAGGTTTTCTATATGGGTTGTTCTATCGTGAAAGTTGTTATCAATGTCATTTTACTCGTCCTGAGCGAGTTTCAGATTTAACAGTAGGTGATTATTGGGATCGAGAACATCAAATTAATCTTGTAAATAGTTCAGAAGGCCTATCCATGTTGGCAATTAATACCGAAAAAGGGAGTGCTTTAGTTAATAAATGCGATGGAATGATTATGAAAAATCCTTATGATTATTCGCAATTAGTAATTAGAAATGGTCAATTATCACATCCAATTAAGAAACATTCAAGGTATGAAACGTTTAAGAGAGATTATATTGAAAAAGGGGCGCTCTTGGCTATCAATGGGAATATAAAAAATGATGTTAAGAGAATTAAAAGGAATTTATTCCTTATTAAGATATCACATATTGTATATCAGATTCCTGGATTAAATAAATTATACAGAATATTAAGAAGTTTGTAGATATGAAAGTTATCACATTAACAACGCAATATGCGAACAATATGGGGGCACAATTACAATGCTATGCATTATCAAGATATTTGATAGAAGAAGAACATGTAGATTGTGAGGTTCTTGACTATTACCCAGATGGTGCAAGTCGCAGTTGGTCATATTTTCCCACTCCAAGATCTTTTAGAGATTTTCTAAAGAATATTTATTGTTTAGTAAACTTCAAACTTCTTTTCTTCAAAATGAAGAAGCAAAGATTGATGAAAAAGTTTATTATTAAGAATGTCCCTTTAACTCACAAAAGATATCATAGAATAGATTTAAGAAAAAATCCTCCTTTGGCTGATGCTTTTATCGTAGGTAGTGATCAAGTATGGAATTTTATATATAGATGTGATGAAACTTATTTTTTTGATTTTGTTGATAAGTCGAAGTCGAGAATAATAGCTTATGCTCCAAGTATTGCAGATCCATGGAATGACGAACAGGCTAAGCATATTCAACCTTATCTTGAACGTTTTAATTCTTTATCTGTTAGGGAGGAAGGTAATTTAGAACAAGTAAAAAGTTTGTCACCCCAAAATAATCCTGTAGTTGTTGCAGATCCAGTTTTCTTGTTAAAGAAAGATCAATGGGATACTATGGCAAATCATCAATTTTGTATTGACGAGCCATATATTCTTTGTTATTTCCTTAGTGTTACATCTCTTGCAATCGAAACTGTTGCAAAAATTAGAGAACTTACTGGATTGAAAGTAATACATTATAACCTTTGTGCATTGGATAAATTCAATAGTGAGCGTGATATACATTATGGTGATCCTGCAGATTTTGTTGGGTTGATCTCTCGTGCATCTTATGTGTGCACAAACTCTTTTCATTGTTCTGCTTTCTCTATAATTTATAAAAGGGATTTTATGTTCGTTCCAAAACATATGGCGAATGAACGTGTTTCAAATCTAGTTGAAAATTTCGGATTATCAGATGTTTTTTCAACTTCAGACAAGTTAAAAACTTTAAAGAAAGAAGATCTAAAAGTCGATTATAGTCATGTTGATGAAAAAGGGAAAGCATATATAGATTTCTCAAGAAATTATTTGCATAATTCTTTACTTTAAAATATGAAAAACAAGATAGAATTAGCGTCTATTTCTTCGTGTACAGGTTGTAGTGCTTGTGTAGATATTTGTCCTACTCAAAGTATCACTATGAAGCTGAATGGGGCACTTCATTATTTTCCTCATATAAATGATGATACGTGTATATCTTGCGGGAAGTGTATGAAAATTTGTCCAATACTCTCTCCTCTTACTGCAGAAGAGAGTGTACAGAGATACTATGCAGCTTGGAGTACAAATGATGATATTAGAAAAGGAGGAACATCAGGAGGAATTGGTACCGCGTTTGCAAGCAATGCTATTGAGAAAGGATGGGCAGTTATTGGTGCAGCATTCGATGAAGAATGGAATTTGATTCAATGTCTTGCAACATCATTAGATGACATAAAGAGGTTTAAAGGGTCAAAATATCTTCAAAGTAAATCAGATCAATGTTATAAAGATATTGTAAGATTGATTTCACAAGATCAGCATGTTTTATTCATTGGAACTCCATGCCAAGTGGAAGCTGTTAAGAAAATAATACCTGTTTCTAAACGCAATCTTCTTCTTACTTGTGGAATTATTTGCCATGGAGTTAATTCGCCTGTTGTTTGGTCTGCTTATGTAGATTCATTAGAAAAAAAGTACAAGTCGAAATTAATTAGTTATAATTTTAGAAGTAAATTGAAAGGGTGGGGACAAGATCAGCGAGGCAATGTAAGATTAAATGTTACATATCATTTTGCAAATGGAAAAGTAGTTAATGAGCCTGCTTGGAAAAATCAATTTCATTATTGGTTTGGATTGCATTTAATGATGCGAGAGAGTTGTTTTCATTGTTTATATAGAAAAGAACAAAGAAATTCAGACTTAACAATTGGAGATTTTTGGGGGGTACAACGAATACTGCCTAATCTTCAGAATGCTCATGATGGAGTTTCTGTTGTAGTAACAAGTACATCTCGGGGTGAAGAGTTTTTCTCGCAGTGTTCTGATATAGAGAAATATGTTGTTGATTCAAATTCCACCCAAAAAGTATTAAAAGGATATTTAGATACTCGAAGCGAAAGCGTGAAAAAAGAAGAGGTAGAAAGAATGAAACTTTTCGATCTTGATTACGGAAAATGTGGTTTCAACAAACTTAAAAAGAAATATTCAGCCCCTACATTTGTTGGTAGGTTTTTTGAGTCAGTTAAATTTTATTTAGGCATAAAATCATGAATTTAGCCAAAACTTCATTTTGGATTACACTACTTTTAGTAGTTGGCTATATAATAGCTTTTGTAAAGGAAAGTTTTATTGCCAACTATTTTGGCGTTTCCAATTTCGTCGATGCATATAATATTGCAATTCAGATTCCAGTTATTATTTTTTCCTTTGTCTCTGTTGCGATAAAATCTGTAGTTATTCCTGTTTATTCGGATATATATTATAACAAAAGTATTCAAGAAGCAAATAAGTTTGCAAGTAGTTTCATAACACTAAATATTTTAATAGCTTGTGCTATCTTTTTTATTGGAGAAACTTTAGCGGGACCATGTATATATTTGTTTGCTCCTGGTTTTGATGCTAGTACTCATGATATTGCTGTTAGTTTGCTAAGGATTACTTTTCCTACAATAGTTTTTACTGTAGTAACAGATATTATTACAGGTATATTGAATGTTCACAAGAAACTTGTTTTACCTTGCGCCGCTGTTTATTTGTTGCAACTTTCTGTAATTTTGATGATAGTATTCTTTCATGCAAAATGGGGAATTTCTGCAGCATGTATAGGTCAGGTTGTAGGGAGTATTCTTCAGATGACCTATTTGTATGTTATTGCTAGAAAAATATATCAATATAGAATCCAAACAAATTTCAAGAATGTTGAGGTTGTTAAAGCTTTAAAGATGAGTGGACCTGTTATTTGGGGTATCAGTATTGCGGAGGTCAATGCGATGATAAATAGAATGGTTGGATCTTTTTTATTTGTTGGATCAATTTCTGCATTAGGCTATGCCGGAAAAATAAATTCTGTATTTCTTGCATTTTGTGTAAACGCGATATCTATTGTAGTTTTCCCTTTATATGCAGAGGCATCCGCAAAAAATGATATGGCACAATTGAACCGTCGAGTTAATTTTACTCTTACGGTAAATGTTCTTTTACTTATGCCATTAATGTGTTTGGTTTTTTGCCTTCGAGAAGAAATTATTGAAGTTGCCTTTGCAAGAGGAGCCTTTGACAAAAATGCTGTAACTCTTACCCAAGGTATTCTTGGATGTTATACTATAGGACTTTTATTTAGCGCGTTCCGAGAAACACTTACAAAGGTTTTTTATTCAATGAAAAATACATCAGTGGTTGCTAAAAATGCGACAATGGGGGTTTTGTTGAATATAGCCCTTAATTTATCATTGCCTTGGTTTCTTGGAGTTAAAGGGTTGGCCTTAGGTGCGAGTTGTTCTGTAATGTTTATTTCTATTCGTTTATTATGGTTGTTAACCCAAAAAGTAGAAAATATTAAATTGAGCTATTTTTATAAGAATTTGAAAGTATTGCTTTTTGCATCAACTTTGGTTTTTATTATTCTTTTCTTCTTTAGGAATTATGCGCTAAATATGACTGCGATTATAAGGTTAGGTTTGGCAACTGTTATTACTGTTTTTGTTTATTCAAGTGTACTTCTTTTTGCAAAGCCAGATGTAGTTTGTGATATATTGAAGTACGTAAAAAAATAATCTCTAACATATTTTGTAATGGTTAAACTGGCAATTAGAGATGATGATACTAATTACTTTACAAAAGTGTCTGATCTTGAGGGTCTTATAAATGATTTGGGTGGTTTCCCTGTTTCTTTTGCTGTAATTCCAACTGTTACCGATGTGTCGACATTTGGGGCATGTTCTGATACAAAAGGTAATACAGAACCTAAGTTTGTTGGTGAAAACAAAGAATTGGTGAGCTGGTTAAAGAATATGGTTTCTGCAAAGAAATGCGACATACTTTTACATGGTATTACTCATGGCTATAAATTTGCAGGTGGAACTAGGTTACCAGAGATGGTTTGGAGAGCAGATGATGTCGATATCTCTAAAGAAATCGGTTACTGGAAAGCGAATTTTACTCAGCTATTCGAGTATGAAGTTTCATGTTTTGTTGCTCCTAGTAATATTATTGTCAAGAAATGTATTGATGCAGTTGTAAATAATAATTTAAATTTCTCAGGTATTATACCTATTAACTTTCAAAGGAAATTTACTTTTCGTAATATAGCTAATTATTTTGCTCGTTGGTATTATAGGGTAAAAGATAAAGTGCCTTATCCTGGGGTGCTGACATATTCTGACCATAAAGAAATTAATGCATGTACATTAAGAAATGTAGATTATCTTATCAAGATGTATGACTATTGTGATGCTCACAATTTGCCAATGGTTATTAACACACATTATTGGAGTTTGCGTGATAATGATAAACAGCGAACTATACTTTTATCTTTTATGAAATATGCCAAAGATAAAGGCATGGAACCAATTCTTGTTTCTGACTTAATGAAATAAACATGAAGATACTTGAAGTTACTACACATGTAACCATAGATGATGATTCACGGTTTACGAGAAATAGAACAGGATTCGGATATATGGTTTATGATATTGCAAAATACATTGCAAAAAAAGAGCAAGTTGACCTTTTTTGCACTACCATTATGACCGAGGGAGTTTCTCGAGACAATCTCAGAATATTGAGGTGGAATTGGTATCTTCTTTTATCTTCTTTTAGATTTGGCAATATTATATCAGGTCTAAAGTTTATTAATAAATATCCAGTTCCTGGGTTGTTTTTGAGGTTTAGGATTCTATTTTTTTATTTGTTAAATGGATATTTATCTAAGATAATTAACGATTATGATGTTATTCATATTCATGGATGTACACCATTGACAGAGGTCGTTTTAGATGTCTGTAGAAAAATAGGTAAAAAATGCCTCGTCACTCTTCACGGATTAAATAGTATTGGTGATAGTGTAAACTTAAGCGGTTCTTTGAAACAATATGAACGTGATTTCTTGAAGAAAGCTGTTGTTGAAAAAATCCCCCTTTCTTTTATAAGTTCTGGAGATTGTAAGAATGCTTCTACTATCGGTGAGTGCGACGTCATTCCTCAAAATTGGTATGTGATTTCAAATGGATGTAATATAGTTAGGTCAGCTAATAACCAAAGTATAAGATCAAAATATAATATTGATGACTCTGACTTTCTTTATGTTTATGTTGGGAACATATCAAAAAATAAGAACCAAATTGCGGTTGCTAAAGCATATAGCATGTTGCCTATAGAAGAACAGAAGAGAATTAAGGTGATTTTTGTTGGAAATGAAGCAGATCAAGGAGAATTATCACATTTTATTAATAGCAAAAAATTAAATTCAAAGCTTTTACTTGCAGGTTTTGTACCCAAAGAGGAGGTTCATAACTATTATTATTCATCTAACGCAACGATTTTGGTTAGTATTCAAGAAGGTTTTGGTTTAAGTATTATTGAAGGATTTGTATATGGAAAACCCAATGTTACATATACCGATTTGTCATCAGTTCCAGATGTATATAATGATAAAGTCATGTTAACGATTCTTGATAGATCTCCCAAATCTCTTGCGAAGGCATTAATTGATGCATCTCATATTGAGTGGAATATAGATTTTATTTCTCAATATTCTAAACAATTTTCTTTGGATGCCATGGCGGATAAATACCTCAATGTTATTAAGAATTTATAAAGTATGAATACATCTAAAATAATGGAAATGTTTGAATGGGGGAGAAAAACTTTATTTGAAATTCCTCCTGAAGAACAAGAAAAATATATTGAAAATATAGGAAAGCCAAAAGGTGATTGGGATAGGTCGTTTAAGCAGTATTGTTGTATTGAGTTTTTCTCTAATTGGCAAAGAACTTTGTTGCTGAACTTGCTGGCAATTATTCTGATTATTATTTATATTCCTTATGCTTTTGTGAAGTATTTTTTTAATAAACGAATTCCGAAAAGAAAAGTAGATGCTATAGGAGAATTCAAGGGGTTAACAGAAATTATTCCTGTATCCTTATCTAAGAAATATGAGATTAATAATGATTATTGGTTTGTAGGCTCTGAACTTTCTCCTTCTGATTTGAACTATGTTTGCAAATTAATTTGTGAGTATTTCTTTTACCCGTATTTCTTATTTAAGAATGTAGCTAAAGTTGCTCGTTATAGTTATACAATTAGTCACTTTTCTCCGAAAGCTATAATTGTTCATGATGAGTATTCATTTACATCTTCATTGCTTACTGATTATTGTGAGAGAAATAATGTTATGCATATTAATGTAATGCATGGAGAGAAATTCTATACCATAGGTACTGGCTATTTTAGATTTCACAAATGTTATGCATGGGGAGAGCATTATGTTAAACTTTTTACTGATTTATATGCAGATGAAAAGCAATTTGTTATTGAATTACCTCCTAGCTTGAAGATTGATGTCAAAAAATATTTTGATAGTAAGCAGTTTGTAGATTATAAATATTATCTTCAAATTTATACTGAGGACCAGCTAAAAACTATAGTCAATTGCATGGAAATACTTAAGCAAAATGGTTTTTCCATTCTTTATCGTCCCCATCCTAGAGCTAGTAATATGTCATTATTAAAAAAATATGTGGTAGTATCTGAAATTGAAAATCCACTAGACGTAAATATTGAAACTTCTATTTCTAATACAAATCATGTTATAAGTGGTTTTTCTACAGTGATGAATCAAGCATATTATGCTGGAATAGATATACTTTTCGATGATATTACCTATAATGAAATATTTGCAAATTTAAAGAAATATCGTTATATATTAAGTAAGGAAAAATTGTCAACGTTTTCTTCAGTTGTAAATTATTATAAGAATGAGATATAAAGTTTTAATTAAGACATTTCTTGGCTTTCCTCGATTATTGTGGCATTTCTTTCGAAAGAACCGATTTGGTGTTGGTGTGGTTGTAGAAGGTAATGTTTTTATGAGTAATTGTTCGGTTGGAAAATATGCATATATTGGAAAAGATTGCGTTATTAACTATTCGAAAATAGGTAACTATTGTTCTATAGCACCAGGTGTTCAAATAGGAGGTATGGAGCATAATTATTCAGACATGTCTACTTGTGTCCATCTTAATTTAAAGCAGCACTATGGTGTTCAAACAATTATAGAGGAAGATGTGTGGATTGGTGCAGGTGCTATTATTAAACAGGGGATAAAAATTGGCAGGGGGGCAGTAATAGGAGCTAATTCTTTTGTTACAAAAGATGTGCAACCCTACTCTATATGGTTTGGTACTCCTGCAAGATTTTATAAAATGAGATTTGATGCATCAAAAATAACCCTTTTAGAGGATTCTCATTATTGGCAAAAAAAACCTCGTTTTGCGAAAAATATCTTAATGTCTTTGAAGGATGAGTTTTGTAAGTAATTTTTCGGTTTGTATGTCGGTTTATAAAAACGATGATCCGACAGATTTCACAGAAGCTGTATTTAGCGTTTTCAAGCAGTCTTGTCCTCCTGACGAGATTGTACTTGTTATAGATGGTCCTATACCTCAACCCCTAATGGAGGCTATAAAAAAACTTCAGAAAGTTATTCCTATTTTGAAGGTTATCCCTCTTGCTCAGAATATGGGTCATGCTGTAGCTCGACAAACCGGCCTAGAGGCAGCTAAAAATGATCTTTGTGCAGTGATGGATGCTGATGACTTATCTGTACCTAATCGTTTTGAGAAGCAGCTGAAAGTATTTGAAGAGCATCCTGAGGTTAGTGTGGTTGGTGGTATTATTAACGAATTTATTCAAACGACGGAGAATGTAGTTGGTACTCGTATGGTGCCTGAGAATGATGCTGATATAAAAGAGTACCTTAGGAGTCGTTGCCCGATGAATCTTGTTACTGTAATGTTGAAGAAAAGTGATGTGATGAAGGTGGGGGGATATCAAGATTGGTATTGTGAGGAAGACTATTATCTTTGGATTCGACTGACGTTGGCAGGATATAAATTTTATAATATTCAAGATAATTTGGTAAATGTTCGAGTTGGCGAGGAGATGTATCAGCGGAGAGGCGGTAAGAAGTATTTCGATAGCGAAGTTCGCTTGCAGAAGTATATGCTTAACCATAATTTGATTTCATTCCCAAACTATTTGTATAATGTGCTTGTTCGTTTTATAGTTCAAGTAGCATTACCAAACAAGTTGCGAGGTTGGGTATTCCAGACATATGCAAGAAAATAAGTTTATGAATCATATTGTTTTAACAACGACTCATACAGGTTTTAATTATGGTACAAGTTTGCAAGTACTTGCAGGTAAATATATTGTATCAAAACTAGGGTATAAATGTGATTTTGTGCGTCCAAAATCTTTAATTAAGGGTAGAGATATTCGAGTTGGGAAACTACTAAAAATACTCTTCCGTGTTATTTCGCTTGGTGACTTTAAAAAGTTGACTCCGTTTGTTTCATCATACAAAAAAAAGTTTATTGAAGGAACTGATTTAAAATATTTTGAGTTTAATGATAAATATCTTAAGCCTCAGGAACTTTCGTGGAAAGAATTACAAAAATCAGCGGAAGAAGCTGTAGCGTGTTTGGCTGGTAGTGATCAAATATGGATACCAGATGCACTATATGTGGATCCAATTTATTATCTTCGTTTTGCGCCAGAGAATAAACGTATTGCATTTGCTCCTAGCTTTGGTCGTGACAAGATTGCTCGATATAATGTAAAAAAAATCAGTAAATGGATAAATGAAATACCCTACCTTTCTGTAAGAGAGGACAGTGGAATAAAACTCATAAAAGATTTGACGGGTAGAGAGTCAATCCATTTGCTTGATCCCACATTAAGTGTAAGTCGGGAAGAATGGAAGAATATTCTAAATATTACTGAAAAGAAAGATAATTATATCCTTTCTTATTTTCTTGATACACCATCGGAGTTTGCAAAAGCAAAGATGAAAGAACTTCAAGAAGAGTTAGATTGTCCTATCATAAATATACCATATGAATTTGAAGATAATGATTATTTTGATAAGCAAATGAGTGCTGGACCAAAGGAATTTGTATCTTTAATTCTCAATGCACGTCTTGTTTGTACAGATTCATTTCATGGTACAGTTTTTTCTTTAAATCTTCATACTCCTTTTTATATATTTGAAAGAATGTATGGGACTGCAACAAAGCAATCTGTTCGTATAACCTCTCTTCTTTCACAATTCTCTCTAATGGAAAGATATCAACAGGTTAATCCTGTATCAGTTGTGGATAATATCGATTTTGAGGCTGTTGATAAGATCCTTGAGACGGAAAGAGTAAAGACATATAGATATTTGCAGAATGCTATAGCTAATATAAAAAGTAATGAAAAATAATGTTTTAGATAATTCTTCCATCAGAAATTGCACTAGTTGTGGTCTTTGTGTATCCGTTTGCGGAAAGGATGCATTATCTTTACAATTGGATAACGAGGGCTTTTATCGACCTGTAATTGATGAAGAAAAGTGCGTCGAATGCGGCATTTGTAAGATGTCCTGTTATAAATATGATAATAGCTTTCAGATGTCTGATGAAATTGTTAGTAGCTTTGCAGCGACCAATAGAAATGAAAGCCAATTATTAAAATCAAGTAGTGGGGGGATATCGCGACTTTTAATGGAAGAATGCATAACTAGAGGCTATCGTGTTTTTGGTTGCATGTATAATCCACAGTCTGAAGATGCTCATTCTATAGTTACTGATAGTCTAGATGATTTAGATAAGTTTTATGGTTCTAAATATTTTCAGAGTTATACAGTTGATGGATTTAGTGAGATTATTAAAGACAAGAGTAGTCAGAAATATGCTTTGTTTGGTACTCCTTGCCAAATCTATGCTTTTTCCAAAACTAGAAAGTATATAAAAAGTCCTGATAATTATTTATTGGTTGATATATTTTGTCATGGATGCCCTTCAATGAATCTGTGGAAAGCTAATCTTGCGAGTGTAAAGAAGTCCTACAGTCAGAATGTATTTGATGAAATTTTTTTTAGGACAAAAAAATATGGTTGGCATGAATACTGTATTGATTTTAAGTCTGGAACTTCATCTCATTCTAGTAAGAAGATTGATGATCCATTTTTTGATCTTTTCTTCAGTGCAGATATTATGAATGAGGCATGTTATGATTGTAAAGCCAGAAGTACAATGACTTATTCTGATATACGTATTGGGGATTTTTGGGGACCTAGATACGAATTGAATGACAAGGGTGTTTCGGCAGTATTAATCGGTAGTCCTTTAGGAACCAATATTTTTGATACGATAAATGATAAAATTATTGTTGAAGATGCTAACTTTAATGAGATTATTTCTGCCCAATCTTATGGCCGGACATTAACCTTCAATACCGAAAGGCGAAAATTTTTATTGGAGAGTATCGTTAATTGTGACAATTTGAGTTCTGTACATGAAAAATATGTCTCAATGCTTCCTTTTTCTATAAGAATTAAAAAAACACTTAAGGGAGTAGTTAAACACCTTCCTAAAACAATGTACTTTCCAATTCGAAAATTATTACATTTGATATATTTTACTTGTAAGTACCCAATTAGGGCTATAAAATGAAAGGAATTCTTTTGTTGCGAACAAAAAATCATAATTATGTATAGCAGCGAAGATTTAGAGAGGTTTTACTCTCGGTACCAAACCGAGATCTTGTCTCGTGGAAAATCGCTTCAATCATTCTGTGTTAAGAACAAAATTCCTTATCACATCTTTAAGATGGTATAAGAATGCTCGTAAAAAGGTAATCAAAATTGTTGGTATCCCTACTGATTAGTATGAGGTAGGGATCAAATTGGTTACCAAATCTCAGAAAGCATCGGGTAGTACCGATAATCCTGTCCGAATTTGAATTGATATTCGTATAAGTAAGGTCTGCATTTGAGACAAAAGAATGCAAACTATTAGAATTTAGTCTGAATAGTAGAGAAAATGGAGGTTTTATGCAGAGTGTTATCTGTCTAAATCATTTTATTATGTATGTGATTTTACCAATATGTGTTGCAAGCATAGTAGAGTGTTTTCAAAAATATCTTTAACGGGTGAGGGGATTATGTTAATATGGTTCCTGATTAAATAGCTTTGACTGCAAGTCAATGTTGAATTCAAAACGTATTATTTGGCATAACTCAGTTTAGGACATAGTAAAGTGCCCTTTCAAAAGGATGCCATAATTTGAGCGTTTACCGAAAGTTCTGTATGATGCATTTCGATCTCATTGGCACACTTATCATGCCATTCAATCACTTCAAACTGGAGATATAGATGAGAGAGTCAGAATGAAATATAATGTTTGAAAAAATTAAAGAAAATGATATGATACAGAAATGGATTTTTGATCGTTTGGTCGCATTGATTGGTCTGCTGTTTTTGTGGCCTGTATTACTTGTAGTAGCTATTATGATAAAGGTAAAGATGCCTGGAGGTCCTGTGTTCTTCGTGCAGAAGCGTGTGGGCCGTGGGGGTAAACTGTTCTCTTGTCATAAGTTCCGTACGATGACCATTAATCATAATGGTTCGACAGTATCGGTTGCTGGTGATTCGCGCATTACTTCGTTTGGTGCTACTCTTCGCCACTATAAGCTGGACGAGTTACCTGAGTTGTGGGATGTACTGATTGGCAATATGTCGTTTGTCGGTCCCCGTCCCGATGTTCCAGGATATGCCGACAAACTTCAAGGAGATGATCGTGATGTATTAAAACTGCGTCCAGGCATTACGGGACCAGCTACATTGAAGTATCGTTTGGAAGATGAAATGATTTTGGAATATGTAGTAAAGAAACAGACAAATGGAGATACACGTTCCATACAAGAAATAGCGATAGAATACAATGACAAGGTAATCTATCCAGATAAGGTACGTTTGAATTGCTATTACTATCGTCACTACTCGTTTTGGAAAGATATTGAAATAATATTTGCGACGATATTAGGATTCAAGGTGAAGTTTGTAGGGGAGGAAGTATAGTTATATCATACACTTTGGGAAATGTTCATAGATATTCAAATATGTGGAAAATACCAAAACAGGTTGTTACTCCGGATTTAGAAAATGATATAGAACGGCTTTTGTCTTCTGAAATATTACGGCTTTACAAGCAAAGCGATGATGGAGAGAAAAAGGCACGAATCCAAAGAATTACGGAAATGTTGGATTTCTTAGATCATTTGTTGAACTTCAAAGAATTTTTGGTTAGTATAAACAAACCGAGAAAGAGGGTCAAAGACGATAAGATATTTATTGATGATGATATTCGATTTAAAGGATATGATTATTCAGGTTGTGAATTTGACATTGAAGCATTGATATATTATATGTATGTATCAATCATAGATACAAGTATGGCTAAGAAAAATGCTTGTAAGACGCCAAAGGATTTTATGAATGCCAACATAAGCACAGAAAATACTACAAAGTCAGAGGTTCTTGCTTTATGTGACAAACATATTGAACAATATGGGCTTTCAAAGAATTTTAAGGAAGTCTTTGAGTCCAGAATATCTCTTGCATTAAAGCAGAAATTCGTGGATGCAATACTTATTTTGTCAGAAAACCGTAAGACGGATTATAAAAAAACTGATATTGATGTCAGATGGGAAAAATGGCAGAAGGAAGATTTGAATGTAAAGATGAAGAAAATTGCTTTATTCCTATATAACATTCGTTCCTCATATACCCATTCTAATATTAGGAGTTTCATTCCGTCGAAAGAATGGAGTGGAGATATTTTAAAATCGAATGTAAAATATCTGCTTAGAGAAGATGTAGATTTGTTAGAACTGTTGAAGTCTGTTATATTGGAGTTGTGTGAAGATATGCTCTCTGTTGGACAAGAAACATGAAATAGAATACGTCTCTTAATAGAAAAGCAAACAGACTGTTTTTATAAAAGGTGTAAAATGTATATAGAAAGCTTCCGAGATATTCGGCATTAGAAAGTACCATTGTCCATACCAAGATGAAATACGATTTGGTTGGATATTAAAGAATATTTAAACACATAATAAACTATGCCAGAAGAAAGAAAAACAATTTATCTATGTCTTGCCCACATGAGTGAGGCTGGTTTGGAACAGAAATACGTGAAGGAGGCATTTGATACCAACTGGGTAGTGCCGATGGGGCCTAATGTAAACGCATTTGAGATGGACTTGGAGTCATATGTCAACAGTAAAAGTGACGGAACAGAACCTCTTGACAGAAAGGTGGTTTGTCTCTCGGCAGGTACGGCAGCCGTACACTTGGCATTGATAGGGTGTGATGTGAAGGCTGGTGATGAGGTGCTGGTACAGAGTTTCACATTCTGCGCTTCAAGCCACCCTACCACCTATTTGGATGCAAAGCCTGTGTTTATTGGTTCGGAGAGTGAGACATGGAACATCGATCCGGCTTTGTTGGAGAAGGCCATCCTCGACCGCAAGGAAAAAACTGGAAAATATCCGAAGGCAATTGTACCAGTAGCTCTTTATGGTATGCCTTATCGTATCGATGAGATTATGGTGATTGCCGACAAATATGGTATTCCTGTGGTAGAGGATGCTGCTGAAGGAATGGGCTCACGCTTCGACGGGCAGGTACTCGGCACATTCGGCAAGTATGGCGTGTTCTCGTTTAACGGCAATAAGATGATTACCACTTCTGGTGGTGGTGCACTTATCTGTCGCAATGCAGAGGATGCCAACGAAGTGATGTGGTATGCTACTCAGGCGCGTGATGCTTATCCTTATTATCAGCATACGGCAATCGGCTACAATTATCGTATGAGTAATGTGTGTGCAGGTATTGGTCGCGGTCAGATGACTGTTCTTGATGATCATATTGTTCACCACAAGCATGTACAGGCGTTGTACGAGAAACTGCTTGCGGATGTGCCGGGCGTACACATCCACAAGCAGCCAACAGATCTTCGCTATGATGCCAACTTTTGGCTTTGTGCTGCCACCTTGGATGCTGATGTGAAGATACAAGGTCAAGAAAATGCTTACAAGGAAGTTATTAAGGCAGCAGTAGGTGGTGCTGCTGGTGTTATCCATGCTGTGGATTCCGCCATAACGGATTGCCAACCGAATGAGAACGTGGAGGCGTTGCGTGTATTTATGCTCAGCAGGAAAATTGAATGTCGTCCTGTATGGAAACCAATGCACAAGCAGCCAGTATATGCAGATGCTCCTGTATATACCAATGGTATAGAGGAAGAACTCTTTAAGGTAGGTTTCTGTCTGCCAGCAGGTCCGTATGTGACAGACGATGATGTGAGGTACATCGTGGAGAGTATCAAGGAGGCGATTGTACGATAATAAAGATAGTGATGGGTGATTGATGATGATTAATGTAAAACATCCACCATCATTAAAAGATACACTTCGAAGAAATGGAACTGTTGTTTCTCGCCAAAAAGACAAATGTCATTAAATTATCAAATGGTAACAATATATACAAATTTTCAAAGATGATCTTTTTAAGGTTTTAATCCTGCCGATGGGTATAAAAATAAGCTTTTAATGAGGACTTTTTTTGAATTTGTTAAAGCGACTTGTATGAGCAATGGCGTTCACATCCAGCAACGCAATTTGAGCCACGCAGGTTTGATACAGCTCGTGGAGAAGTTGGAGGACAGATTACCTGAGGATGCTACGATAATAAAAGTGCTGCACAGATGTTCCTATAAACAGATCAGCAGCATCGTGGAGCACGAATACGAGTTTATCCGTTACAAGATACTTGCTTTCAACAAGTATGTGCTTGACACTCCTCTTTATTGTGAACTGGTAGGTATGATGGATGAACGGATGCGGGGCAGCCGTATGACGCTGACCAACTGGCTTGAGAAAGGCTCCAGGTTGATAAAGATACTGAAAGATAACTTTCTTGAGAAAGATTCAATAGTAAACTGTGATGAAATCTGGTACCGGGTAAAGGTGGAAGACAACTATAAAAAGTATATCTGGTGTCTGGTGAACAAGGTTGCCAAGGTGGTCATCTACTGTTATGAGGAGGGCTCAAGAGATAGGGATGTTTTACGTCATATCTTTGGAGAAAGCCAACTCAAGGCACTGTAGTTTGATGGGTACAATGTCTATATGTATTTGGATGACAAACTGATAGATACCGAACATTTTACTGTCTGACTCATGCTTGGGCAAAATTCAAGTATACTTCAGAGCAGGGGGGGGATAAAGGTGCTGATTTCTTTCTGGATGCTTTTGGAGAACCTTACCGGTTGGGAGCCGAATATGAAAAAGGCAAGTTAAGCTCCGAACAGATTAAGGCTTGCCATCAGAATTTTCTTCCAATGACTATCGGATTGAGTAATAATAAACTTTACAAACCAACTCCTTTTTTGAATTTATTTAATGGACAGCTGACTTCTGGCAGCTTTCCTTATGGGATACGTCAAAATTGGACGCTAACATAAAAAAAATATTGTGAAAAGCATAATTTCTAAGATTTTTGACAATCTGTCTGTAAAGAAGAGATTTGTAAATTATCGGGCTGTCTTGTTTACCGATACGGTGTTGTCTGTCGCAGGCACATGTATCACTCTGCTTTTTGTTAATAGTTTTATCACTAATATTGAAAAAGACGTTATCATAACCATCTCGGTTTGTTCGGGTATCATCAGTTTCCTTATTTTTCATTTTCTGAGAGTCAGCAGAAACATTATACGTCATGCATCGATAAAGAGTGTTGGTAAAATTGAGACAGCCATCCTGCTGAAAGAATTATCGTTGTTGATTGTTGCCATTCTGACCGGTTCATGGTTACCGGAGAAGTATCTGTATGTATGCTGTTTTATCGATTTGTTGACAACTACAGGGATCTTAGTGGGTGCCCGCGTAGTGCTTATCTTGATCTATGATATTGCTGTGTTGCAGTTTACTTCCAGAAAAGCAAGAGTGTTGGTATATGGTACCGGTGATAAAAGCGTTGCGCTCAAGAAACGGATGTACACGAGTAAGCATTTTCATGTAGTCGGTTTTGTGAATCCGGATAAAAATCTCAAATCCTACTCTTTGTCAGAGTCACCGGTCTATTATTTTGCAGATGAATCCAATTTTGTATGCTTTGTAGAAAAGTACAATATTAATGGCATTATTTTTCCCTCGTATGAAGAGGCTCAGAAGGAACAGGGGCATTTGGTGAAATTCTGTCAGGATAATAATGTGAAAAACTACGTTTCTCCGCCTATCGATGTTTTGGGGGATGGTTTGAAGAAAACTGTCATCAGAGAAATCCGGATAGAGGATTTATTGGGGCGTGATGAGATCGAGATCAACATGCTGGAAATTAT
>ERZ1108168.511-NODE-511-length-29054-cov-10.192076_pt1 | contig 29054 bp, 32 predicted proteins | sample MGYA00403704_ERZ1108168 | MGnify/ENA primary metagenome ERZ1108168 (study PRJEB35170, sample SAMEA104062421) | human gut metagenome | biome: human gut; feature: human-associated habitat; material: faeces | place: Denmark | collected 2012-06-12 ...
CTTATCCTGTCTTTTCCTTTTTCTCCGTACTTGCATTTACCTTTACAATTGACCTCATTTCCGCATAATCCGTTACATTTCCTTTTCCTTTTTCTTTAGATGCATACATGGCTTGATCTGCGCTTTCAATCAGCGCTCTGACGCTTGTTCCGGCCTCAGGACTGCGGGCAACGCCCAGACTGGCTGTAAGCTGAAGATCGGGCATCGACGCAAAGCGCAGCTGCTGAATCTGATCCAATATCTGCCGGGCTTTTTGTTTTCCCAAGCCGGCATCCTGAAGACCATGAATAAACATGATAAACTCATCTCCGCCTGTACGCATCAGAATATCATCACTCCGAAACAAGCGCTTCAGAATATCCGCAAAGGCTTTCAGAACCTGATCACCCGCGGTGTGGCCGTACCGATCGTTAATTTCCTTAAAATTATCCAGATCCGCCATGATCAGAATTCCCCGCTGATCTTGCTTCAGCTGAGCTTCGATCGCCTCTTCTCCAGCCTTATTATAAAGCTGGGTCAGAACATCACGCTGCGCCTGCTTTAAAAGTTGTTGCTCCCGACTGTACTGACCGGTGATATCGGTCAATTTACCAATAATTTTAACGAGTTCTCCCTCGCTGAATACCCATTTATATTGACAGGCAAACTGACGGAACGACCCATCTTTCATCGGCAGCCCCACAGATGCAGTAAAGATCTGTTCCTGCATTTCATTAAGCTGCTGCGGCGAATATCGCCTGCGGGGAGGGAAATCTTCAAGATGAATCAAAGCCTTAATTTCCGGATTTTTTGAAGCCTGTCTGATAATGCGCTTATCCTGTCCGAACTGGACGTTGGCATTGGATGTAAACTCAATCTTATCCTGATTCAGATCATACTCGAACAAAATCGTATCCAAAAACTGAGCCAGCATCGTATAACGCTGCTGATCCAAATCAATCTGTCGGCGTTTGCGAAACAGCACGCTCACCAAACTCAGACACAGCAGCAAGGTTGCCGCAATCAAAACAACCCCGGAAATTAAGACGATGTTGAGCATGTGATCGGAACGAATTAGCACATCCGGCGTCTGGACAAAATTAATGAGTACCCAATCCTGCGCCAGCGGCGAAACCGAATAGAAAAACTGCCGGCCTTCAGCCTGAAAATAGTAAGCTTCCCCCCTAGGCTGTCCTAATAATTCCTGCATCTTCCAGACAAAATCATCCGGCAGAGAAAGTGAAGTCAGGGATGTCAAAAGATTTCCAGTGGAGAGGAAATCAACATTGCTGGAATACAGAATTGTTCCTTCCGGCTGAACAACCAAAGACGTAACTTTTTTAAATACTGGGCTATTCATTGCTAAAGCGGACAAGGTTGAAGCCTCAAGCCGTGTCCACAAAACGCCCTCATGAGAACCCTGGCGCGATATTGGCTGGACGATCAGAAAATAAAGTCGGTCTTCCATCTGCAAAAAGCCCAGCGTCACTTCATCCTGAGTCTGAACCGCTTGCCAAAAGGCTGCCGCCGGTTCCGTTCCCTGCTGTATCCATTGATCAATTTCGTTTTCTGTACTGTATTGAACTTCATAATACCGATTGCCTTCATTCATGGCGGTCAAATAGGTATCCAGCCACGGCTCTTCAGCGGAAACTTCCACGGCACTCAGCACGCCGGCAATGCTTTTTAAAGTATGCCCGGCATCTGTGACAACGCCATGAAACTGCCGCCTCTGACTTGCTGAATAGGAGTCAAGATTTTCCAAAATCAGGGTATTGAATTCCTGCCGCAGCCGGCGCTGCTGATCAACAAAAATACCACAGATCGTCCCCACAAAAAGCAAACTGGCCAAAAGCATCAGACTGCTTGATCGTTGCGTCAGTTTCATGGTTCAGCCTCCCCCCGTCTTTTTCAGGATACAATTTACTATGTTAAACATGGCAAATCACATCCTTTGTTGATTTTACGCAGTCCCTCAGCTTGATTTCAAGATTATTTTTATTATAAAACAGCTGGTTATTTAAATCAATCCAAGATAACCTCGCGGCATGTAATTTCACATTCATTTCAGTAAAGTCGCGCGCTTGCTGATGATTGTCTTCTTGAAGCTGTCCGCAGGGACGCGTATAATAAAGCCAGAGGTGATACAATGAGTAAAATAGCATGGATCGGAACGGGAGTCATGGGCAAATCCATGGTTTCCCATCTGTTAAATCAAGGTGATGAAGTGACGGTTTACAACCGGACAGCGGCAAAGGCTGAAGCATTAAGAGAAAAAGGAGCCCGGGTGGCCCAGACTGTTGCCGAAGCGGTAAAGGATGCCGACTTCATTTACACGATCGTTGGTTTTCCAAAAGACGTAGAGGAAGTTTACAGCGAAATCTTCAAGGCCGCCAAGCCGGGAGCCCTTGCTGTCGATATGACGACCTCCTCCCCATCCCTGGCTGTCCAGCTGCACACGTTGGGACAGCAGCATCAGATCCGCGTTTTGGATGCCCCGGTTTCCGGCGGTGACAGCGGAGCCGCAGCGGGAACCTTATCGATCATGGTCGGTGGTGAAGAAGCTGATTTCAATGCCTGTCTGCCTTATTTCAATAAGATGGGAAAATCAATTCTTCTCATGGGGCCGGCCGGCAGCGGACAGCATACCAAAATGGCCAATCAAATTGCCATCGCCGGGACAGTCAGTGCCGTTGCGGAAGCAATCGTCTATGCGAAAGCCAACGGTCTGGATCCAGAGAAACTGCTCGGCGCCATCAGCAAAGGTGCGGCCGGCAGCTGGCAGATGAGCAACAACGGTGTTAAAATGCTGCAGCAGGATTATAACCCAGGTTTCTTCATCAAGCATTTTATTAAAGACATGCGATTGGCGAAAGAAGCGGCCGCAGCGCAGCATGTTGAGCTGCCGGTTCTGGATATTGTGCTGTCCATGTATGAACAAATGCAGGACGAGGGAGATGGAAATTTGGGAACTCAGGCAATCATCAAGCATTACACAAAATAAGATTCCGGTTGACCTTCGGCCTATGCTGAAGGTCTTTTTTAATAAAAAAAGGAATTTCTTAATCCAGAAACTCCTCCAACACTGTATTTAACAACGCCATTCCGCTGTCCGTCGCCGCTAAATATTCCTCGTCCAGATGCAGCCACCCCTGACGGAGGCCGTTTTGGATGGCTTCAGAATAAACGGAAGTCACTGGTGTTTGAAAAATCCGCTCAAACTCAATTAAAGACAAACCGGCAGCCGTACGCAGATTCATCATCACCATCTCAAACATCTGATCCTCGCGCGTCAGCTCAATCTTCTCTGCGATCCACCGGCCTTGGAAATAGTCCTGAAAATTACGGGTGTTATCATAACGGAAGGCCCCCAGCTTGCCGCTGGCGCCTAGTCCAACGCCATAGAAATCATCATACCGCCAATAATGCAAATTGTGTCTGGAAGCATAACCGGCAAAGGCGAAATTCGAGATTTCATAATGCTGATAACCCGCCTGTTTCAGAACTTGCACAGCTTCAAAATACATACTCGCTTCAGTATCCTCATCCAACGGCTGCCGGCCTGTCCGGCCAAATTCACTGTGTTCCTCAATCGTCAGTGAGTACAGCGAGCAATGCGGGATATTTAATGACAAAACGCCCTGCAGCGTCGCCGTCCATTGTTCTCTCGTCTGTCCCGGCAGACTGTAAATCAGGTCACAGGAAATATTCGTCAGACCCGCCTGCTGCAGCAGCCGGATTGCCTGACGTGCCTGATCAAAAGTATGGCGCCGGCCAATCTGCTTTAATATTTGATCATCACAGGACTGCAGGCCGAGGGATATCCGATTGACGCCTCCGGTTAACAGAATGTCAATCAGTTCAGGCTTAATCGCCTCCGGATCGGCTTCTATCGTCACTTCCAAGGCGCCTTCCGTATATGGTTTCAGCATATCGAGCAGCCGCCGCAGCTGACCCAGGGACAAAGCGGTCGGCGTTCCGCCGCCGATATAGACGGTTTCCATCGCCTGACGCGGCACCCGCTGCTCCAACTCGCCGGCTAGCTGCGTTAAATACTGATCCGCAAGCCCGGCATGATAACGCACACGGGTAAAATCACAGTATGCGCAAATCCCCTGACAAAAGGGAATATGAACATACAGCGACTGATTCTTAAAGGTAGCGGCGGCGCACATCGGCAAATTTCTCCCGAATCACTTCGTCAACATCCCATCCCTGATCAATACAGATCGACATCGCATACATCAAGACATCGGCGATCTCACTTTTCACTGCATTCCAATCCGGAGTTTCCTCCCGTTCAACAAAGCATTCCAACAATTCTCCCGCTTCCGCAAACACCGATTTGGCCAAAATCGCGGGCGTATCCGTTTTATCCCAGCCGCAGTCTTTGCGCAGCTCTTGTATTTCTTTGATTATACTCATCATCCTTCAACGCTCCTTTCCTTGAGGCTTCCTTTTTATTTTGAGCTTTAGTCTGAGGACTGAGTCAGCTTGATCCCCCAGCGACACTGGACAAAGAAACAAAAACCAAACTGAAAACAGGCGGTTCCGCCTGTTTTATTTATCGTCATCCATCGACAAGACCGCCATAAAGGCTTCCTGCGGAATTTCCACAGAGCCGACTGCCTTCATCCTTTTTTTGCCCTCTTTCTGTTTTTCCAACAGCTTTTTCTTACGCGAAATATCGCCGCCATAACACTTCGCCAAAACGTTTTTACGCAATGACTTGATGTTGGTGCGGGCAATGATCTTACCGTTAACAGCTGCCTGCACCGGAATCTCAAACTGCTGCTTCGGAATCAGCTCTTTCAGTTTCACCGTAATGGAATTGCCGCGGGCATACGCGAAATCACGATGAACGATGATGGATAAGGCGTCGATCAATTCGCCGTTAAGCAGAATATCCATCTTCACCAAGTCACTCTTTTTGTATTCACTGATTTCATAGTCCAGAGAAGCATAACCCTTAGTACAGCTTTTCAGTTTATCAAAGAAATCAAAAACAATTTCGCCTAGCGGAATCTCATATTCCAGCGTATTGCGGTGGGCATCAATGTAATGCATATCCTTATAGATACCGCGTTTGTTCTGACACAGCTCCATTACCGCTCCGATATACTCGTTCGGCACCATGATGCCGGCCTTAACATACGGTTCCTCCAGCCGGTCAATCCGCTGAACCTCCGGCAAATGCGCCGGATTGTCAATCTTCATCATGGATCCGTCCGTCATATAACAATGATAGATAACGCTGGGCGCTGTGGCAATCAACGACAGATTGTATTCCCGCTCCAACCGTTCCTGAACGACATCCATATGCAGCAGACCCAGAAATCCGCAGCGGAAGCCAAAGCCCAGCGCCTGGGAAGTTTCCGCCTCAAACTGCAAGGAGGCATCGTTGAGCTTCAGCTTCTCCAAAGCCTCGCGCAAATCATTGTATTTCGCAGAATCCGTCGGATACAGCCCGCAGTAAACCATCGGATTCATTTTGCGATAACCGGGCAGCGCTTCCTTAGCCGGATTGTTGGCCTGCGTGACCGTCGCCCCAACACTGACGTCCTGAACCGATTTGATGCTGGCGGCAAACCAGCCGACTTCACCGCATTCCAAAGCGCCCAGTTTCACTTCCTTCGGATTGCGTACACCGCATTCCAGCACTTCATATTCAGCCTGATTATTCATGAAACGAATTTTGTCGCCAACCTGAATCCGGCCTTCTTTAACCCGGACGAAAACAATAACGCCGCGGTAAGAATCATAGATGGAATCAAAGACCAGCGCTTTTAACGGAGCGTTGGGATCTCCGGAGGGCGCCGGAACTTTCTTTACAATTTCTTCCAGTACATTCTCCACATTCAATCCGGTTTTCGCCGATATTAACGGAGCCTCCGCGCAATCCAATCCAATAACATTTTCAATTTCTTCTTTAACGACCTCCGGCTGCGCACTCGGCAGATCAATTTTATTGATAACCGGCACAATTTCAAGATCATTGTCCAACGCCAGATAGACATTGGCCAAGGTCTGCGCTTCAATTCCCTGCGCCGCATCCACAACCAGCACCGCCCCTTCGCAGGCCGCCAGTGAGCGGGATACTTCATAGGTGAAGTCAACATGTCCGGGGGTGTCAATCAGATGGAAAACATATTCCTCGCCATCCTTCGCCCGATATTTCAGCTGAACTGCATTCAGCTTAATTGTAATGCCGCGTTCCCGTTCCAGATCCAGAGAATCCAGAATCTGATCCACCATTTCTCGATGCTGAACGGTATCGGTCATTTCCAGAATCCGATCCGCTAAGGTCGATTTGCCATGGTCGATATGGGCAATGATCGAAAAGTTTCTGATCTTCGACTGATCCATTGCCATTCCTCCTTAAACTTCTGTCCTATTATATCAAAAGCCGATCTCAAAAGAAAGCAGAACCTTTTCATCCCTCCTTAGACGGAGGTGAAATTCTTTATTTCTGAATCTGAAATTGAGAAATTTTGGATTCTTCTTCCTAAAGATCAGTCTGTTTTTCTTCAAATGAAAAACCGGCTTTCATCCCCGGTTTCATCATTCTGATTCTATTTCCTGCGCCGCTTTTATTTCAATCCCGATGATGAGTCCTATATCGCTCAACATGTCGCGGCAGCGTTGCTGCCTTGGATCTCATTTCCGGATCGGCTTGACTTCATGTCCGCGGGGGATCGATGCCCGGCCCTGCCGTTAAGCCTGTTTTTGGCGGTTTCTCCCTCCCCCGCAGAGATGGGGGAATCCTCGCTTATTTCGTTGAACTGACAGGTTCAAAACGGCAGCCGATCAGCTGCTTGCCTTTGCCATTGTAGAAATCTTTGGCGCTGACGCGCTTTTTGCCTTCCATCTGCAGCTCCGTGATGACAATCATCGCCCCGCCAGCCGCCACCAGCATCCCCATCCCGTCAAACCCGAGAATCGTTCCGCTGGGCTGCTCGGTTTTATCCTCACGATAGCGCACGCCCCAGAATTTCATCTTCTGTCCAGCAATCACACCATAACCGACCGGCCAGGAAATCAATCCGCGGATCTGATTGTAGATCTGCCGGCCCGTCTTGGAAAAATCGATCTGTTCCTGTTCTTTTGTAATATTCCAAGCGAAGCTGACCTGAGTTTCATCCTGTGCGATTGGCGTAATCCGACCTTCAAGATAGTCCAAAAGACATTCCTTTAACAAGTCAGCGCCCGCCGCCTGCAGCTTATCATGGAGCATTTCCGTCGTATCTGCCTCATCAATTGCAACTTTTCTGACAGCCAGCATATCTCCGGCGTCCATCTTTTTTACCATCTGCATAATGGTGACGCCGCTTTCTGACTCGCCTTGAATAATCGCGGTATGGATGGGCGATCCCCCACGATATTTCGGCAGCAGTGACGCATGAACGTTAATGCAGCCATGTTTGGGCGCGTTCAGCACCGCTTCCGGCACCATCTGGCCGTAAGCACAGGTCACGATCAGTTCCGGATGCAGATCCAGGACTTCCGCATAATCCGTCCGAATCTTCTGCGGCTGCATCACAGGCAATCCCAGCTGTTCAGCCAAAGCATGCACCGGGGTCATCTGCAGCTTCTGCTGGCGGCCAACCTTTTTGTCCGGCTGGGAAACCACACCGACCAGCTCCACAAAAGGCAGCTGCGTTAAGGCCTGTAAAATCCCGCAGGCAAACTCCGGCGTGCCCATAAATAAAACTCTTGTTTTCAAGAGGCATCCCTCCTCACTGGTTACGTCAACGATTATATCATAAACCAAGAGAAGTTGCGCAGCTCATTGTCCAAAAGCCGAGGCGATCATGCGGACAGAATCCTCAACAACGCGAATCACCATCTCAGAAATATTCGCACCCAGCTGCCCCGCCGTATTTTCCTGAATCTGATACATAGAGGCTCGATGAACCGGCGGCTCAATGACCTCCTGCTTCTCAATCTGTTGATTAAAGGCCTCGATGCGCTGCTGAATTGTGGATTCAGGCTGTTGCTGATTCAGCGTACTGCCGATACTGACGACGATTAAAATCAAAAAGGCATCCAAGAAAAACCGTTTCATTCAATCCCTCCGTTCGTTAGCGCTTCGACTAAAATCCGCAGCGAATTGCGGACTTCCTCAGTGCTGTTTTGATCGGTTCCCAATTCCAGCAGCACCATGTTTTCCGCCATATCCTGATTGTATACGGACTGTCGTTCAAAGACTGATCTCATTATACCGGGCATCACCTGGTTGATTTTGTCGGTTAATTGCCGGGAATGCGCCATAACGTGTGCGGCATTGGATGATTTCATTCCGACCACAAACATCATTTTGGCATAAGTCACGCCATCATTCTCAAAAACCGAAGCGGAGCGGGGAGCCGAATCTCGATGCAGGTCGATGACCAAATCAAAACCGCCGTGTTCGGCAAACGTATCATTAATATGGCGGCGGGAAATTGTATATAATTGGTTGTATTTTAAGCCTTCTTCTTCAGCTTCCCGCAAAAAGTTCCCGGTTTGAAAATAAACATAGTAACCCTCTTCTTCCAGCATTTTTGCCAGCTCCATCCCAATTTCATAGGTTGTAGTGCCGTCGCTGTACGTTTCCGACTGATGCGTGTTATAGATGTAAACGGATTTCTTTTCCGGTTTTTCTTCTTTTTCAAATTTAGGTACAAACGGTTCGTTGATCACGACTTCGTCAATCCGTTCCACCGCTTGTTTAAAGTCCGGCAGCAGCGCCAGCTGTTCTTTGATTGAGATACGGTCCAGATCGATCACCGGATGCAGGATGGACTCCAGCACCGAGGTCTTATTCTGCGAAAGCAGATCACCCAAACCGGTAAAGAATGAAGTGACCGCCAGAAAGGCCAGGATCAGCAATAATTTCAGTGTGATTTTCAGCTTTGTTTTCAAGAAAAAATCCCCCTCTCTTTCCGCAGTTTATGCGAAGGAAAGGGGGATCATGACTTACATCTGGGAAAAACGGGGATGCAGCACCTGATTGATCGCAGTGGAAATGACTTCCGTCAAGTGCTTGACTTCCTCATCCATTTCCTTGGGCGTTACGACCATCTGATAAGATTCCTGATAATGGATATGTTCCATGACTTTCTGATAGTCGTTACATTGAATCGTTGAAAGCACCTGATCGATCAGCGCTTCAATACTGACAACCGTCGCCACACCGATCGCAACCACCGGCGCCTGGACTAATTCTTCATTAAGCACTTTACGATGATTGCCAACGCCGCCGCCGGGCTGGATACCGGTATCGCTGATCTGAATAACGCGGTTGATCCGTTCAATAGACCGGGTCGCCAAAGCATCAATGGCAATGACAAAATCAGGCCGAAACTGACGGGCCACAGCCTGCACAAATTCCGCGGTTTCTAAACCGGTCTGGCCCATCACGCCCGGCACGATCACCGCGACTTCACTGGTCCCCTGCGCGAGTTCTTCTTCCTGCAGACGATGCAGATGGGCTGTGACAATCACCTGCTTGGCCGCCATAGGCCCTAACGAGTCCGCCGTAATTTCCTGATTGCCTAAGCCGACAATCAAAGCGCGGGTACCGCTGAGTTTTAAGCCGTCGATCACCTGTTTCAGACAATCACCGGTTACCGCAATCGCTTCTTCCCGTTGTTTTGCATCATTCAGATCATCCAGTTCGATGGTAATATACTCACCTGGCTGCTTCTCAATTTCCTCACAGGGATGATGAATGGAAATATGATGGGTTGTAATCCCGTGGTAACTTTTTTTAGTATGGGTAAAATTCTCATTGTCCTGCAAATCCAGCACTTCTTCATAGGCCAGATCCGTTCTGTGTTTGCGCATACGCTCACCTCAGACTTAGTATGGCCTGAATTGCTTGAGATATGCCGTTCATTTATGCCGAAATGATAAGCTGCGCTCCGCCTTCTTCCCTTGTTTCTTGTCACCTTTTTCCATTAGTATTTGCATTTTCACCTTCCTTTTGTTATAATTCTTAAGGTATAAATGCGGAGGAGGTGTCAGAATGCCAAACATCAAGTCTCAGAAGAAACGTTCGATTACTAATTTAAAGAGAAATGCAGCGAAAACTGCTGAAAAGTCCGCGCTGAAAACAGCAATTAAGGAAGTCCTGGTTGCCGTTGAAGCGAAGGATAAGGAAAAAGCAGTTGCGGCGTACAACACTGCAAATTCTTTATTAGATAAAGCCGTTACCAGCCATCTGAAGCACAAGAACTATACAGCACGTCAGAAGGCTCGCTTAGCAAAAGCGGTCAATTCTCTGTAAGAACGAAAAGATCCCGTTGCGGATCTTTTTTTTATACTCTTTTTTAGCACGGATTAAGATAGTTAAGAGCCTGTCCAGACTGATCTCATTCGTGGATGATTCTTAAAACATTCTCTCTGCAAACTGCCATTGCCCGACGAATTTCCGATTCCACGGTAAATTCTCCTTCCCCTTCCAGCGCTTCAAAACTCAGCAAATTTCTTTCTTCTAAAATTGGTTTCGTAATTTCAAATGCAGCACGGACCTCGATCAGCTTAGCCCGTCGGCGCAGAAGATCAGGACTGGCCTGCAGTGAAAGAAGCCGGACCTGACCGCCCGTCTTGATCATTCGCTGACGGTCCGTCTTACGATTGTTCTTAGTCCAGAAATTAAAGCCGAGCAGGCCGTTTTTTTCTGAATCACTTCGTCCAGTTGGTTTTTAAGCTGATTTTCAAGTATTATGGATAATTGGGCATAAGCAGAAGCTGGATAATCAACATCATATTGGCCCTATTGCCGCCAAACTTCCTCATCAACCGACGGTCTGAGAAAACCCTTTTCTCCAGCCGTTTAGCCCCGGTCTTTCTTTCTCATATTTCTTCATTGATCATCATGGTCTTCCTGCAGCTGCTGTTTAAAGTGATCTAAAGCCTGAGTATATTTCTTCGTTGAACGAACCAAGGAAATCATGGAAAGACTCAAAGCGATCAGCATAACCAAACCTTCAAACGTCAAATGACTGAAAACAACGACGGTTAAGATAAACACACTTGCGATTGTAATGCCTGTCTGCCCCCGCTGCAAAGACTGCATCCAGATTCGATAGCTTTCTAAAAACAAAGCATAGGCCGCCCCGGCCAAAACAATCCAAAGCCAGTCCGGCGATGCCCTGCGTGAATCAAGAAACTGCGCCAGTACAGGGATTGCCATGCCGATCATACCGTTATAAATCAAGCGTTCAATCATCGTTTTCTCTCCATTCCTATCGCTTTGCGAAAATGCGGGGCATAGCTGCGGCTGACCTCCAGCTGGGTCCCATTTTTCAAGATCAACGTCAGCCTACCGTTAAAACTGGGGGCAATCTGTTCCACCTTTGCCAGATTGACGAGATAAGATTTACTGATCCGAATGAACTGCCGCGGATACAACTCTTCCTGCAGCTGATACAGCTTGCGGTTTAGCTGAAGGCCTAAGTGATCTGTATAAGCAAAGGTTTCACGCTGCAGTCCTTCGATATACAAGACATCGGATAAATCCACGACATAGGTACGTCCGGCCTTTTGTCCAGTCAGCGTCATGCCCTTCTTTTGCAAAAAATGATCGTTGAGAAAAGTGATTAATTCATCAAGATCTTCCATTTGAAATTGAATGCCGATCGAATTATAATCCACACCTTTTTCAACCAAAGTTAAATCCAGAGCTTCAAAGGATTGAAGCCGCTGCCGCAGCTGTTCCTCATGGTCCGGCCGGCAAATCAGATTGATCATGGCTGCTTCACCAGCTCTATCGTTTCTTCATAGAACTTCTTTCCTTCCGTATCGCTGACCCAGACTGTGATTTCGCCGCGGACCGCTTCCGCATCCGTAAAGTCAACACCCCAGCCGGAACGGCTCATGCTTACCGTTTCTCCCAATCCCAACGTTCCGGAAGAAGCACTCTCAACCACAGCTTGTCCCTGCGCATCAAACATCGTGATCCGATAGTTTAAATTGCGATAACGCAGAAGATTGATCTGAAGCGTGTTCCTGGCGATAACCTCCGCGCTCGAAAAATAACCATAGCCTGCCGCCAGATTGTAAATTTGAAAGTAACGGCCTTCTCCCGCAAAGGTTGGGATCATCGTGGGTTCACAGTTCAAAGTCTGCGCTTCCAAAACCTGATCTCCTTTGCGGATTGACCAGCTGATTGTCCAGGGTTTTGGCTGACGATCCGCTAAATTGAGGCCCGGGTGTTCGCTGAGAATCCAATAACTGCCGGGCTCCGTCTGACCATCATCCAATGCTTCTTCAGTTTCATAGACGATCTCCCCCGTTTCACTCTCAGTGATTTTCAATGAAACCGTAGTATCTTGATAAGTTTCACTGACCGGATAGGCCAAATTGATTTTAACCTGTCTGCCTTGGATCACAATCACATTGCTCAAGTGTTCATCTTCTGTTCGATAGACCCAGACTGCAGGCTGAGAATTTTTAATTTCTGAGCGGATTAATCCAGTCTGCGTTGCCGCAAGCAGGATTGCTGCTGCAGCGAAAAGCAAACCGGCCTGAACCGGTTTCCAATGGACTGTTCGACTCTGTTTCTGCACGAAATAGAACTGTTCCCTGAAATCCAAAGCTCGTGAATAGACTTTATAAGCACAGATCAGCTGAAAGAATGACTGCATAGACAGCCATTGGGCATTCGCACGGGCAAGCAGCACCACGGCAAACATCAAAGCCAGCCATACCATTAAATTTTGGAAGCGTCGGCGAACGATGGGTTCTGTCGAACTGGCAAAAAAACCGGCTGCCAAACATTCATATCCCATGAAGAAAACCAACGGCAGCATCCGCTGGACTAACGCCTCATTCCATACCAGCTTCATCAGCATGCCCGCCAATAACAATAAGCCGGCCCCGGCAAATAATCCCTGCCGCAGATTCCGTGTCAAGTGAATAAAGCCCACCGCAGCCGCCGCAAACATCAGCCACTGCAGCGGGGAAACCGGAGAATCCCATTGCAGCAGTAAGAGTGCCAATCCAGCCCCCACCATCACAATTGACTGCGGACTGCCGTTCATCGCCGTTTCCGCTCCCTGAATTTCCTGCCGCTGATATTTAGAATATGCCAATATCCATAGCAAACCTGCTCCGAACAGGATCAGCGTAATCAGCATTGTCATTCCTATTCCCGCCATATCGATTCCTCCCTTTCGATTAAGATTATTGTACCCTACTCCTCACACATTGACTATGAATTCTGCGTAAGTGGTCCTCGACGCAACATAAGTGGTCATCCATATAAATAATTAAAGTCCTTCTATCAAAGCAATCAAGAAAGGAACATCCCCCTTTCCGCCGATTTCAGAATCCCAGGATGGCGCCCGCTTTATTTTCAGCATAAATAGAAATAAGAAACAATTTCATGATAAAATAAGATTATCCATCGTGGTTAAGCCAAAGCACTTTGAAATGATATGGGGGGAATGACTGTGATACAAATTGCCATCTGTGACGACGCGCCCTTGGAGCTGGAAAAAATCAGGCAGTTAGTTCAGGCAATACTTAAAGAAAAAAGAACTGAGGCTCAAATTACTACCTGGACTTCCCTGCTGGAGCTTCAGGATCAGATTTTTAACGGTCAGTTTGATCTGCTTTTACTGGACATTCGCTTTGAGGCTGAAAAACAGACGAGCCTGGAACTGGCTCAGAAATGCTCTGTAATCGCCCCTGAATTACAGATTATTTTTATTACCGGATATCTTCAGTATTTCCCTGATGTTTATCTTTGTCAGCATGTTTACTGCTTGTTAAAGGAAGATTTGGAAAAACGGCTGCCCCTCGCCATGAATAAAGCGCTGAACGTTCTGCAGGGCAGACAAATTGGGCAGGATTCCTTAACGGTCATGATTAACCGGCATCCTCGGCTGATTCTGTATCAAGATATCCTTTACCTAGAGAAAGACCGCCGCAAAATCATCTTTAACTGTCGGATGACCAAAGCGGGTTCACAGAAAAGCGATTCGCTTGAATCCACGATGCAGATCATCACCTATGCCGTATTTGATGACTATCTGCCAAAGCTGCCGCAATCCTTTGTGCAGACCCATCGTTCCTACATCGCGAATTTGAACTATGTCAAATCCGTAGAAACCAAGGGGCTTATTTTATTCAATGATGCGTTCATCCCGATCTCCCGCAGTTATAAAAAAGCAACGATGAATGCGATTATGAAACAATTCTTTGACATCGAGTCCGCGGAATAACAAAACCGCGGTTCTTTTAATCTGTTTCACGCCATTTTGAATCGTCTTTGTTCAGCAGCACTTCTGCGGTTGTAGTGCGGACTTGTTTATTCCACCGGGCCTGTCCATGGTAACGCTCAGCCAGCTGCGTGATAATTTTCTTCCCGTTGCCTTGAATCAGCTTAGGATTGGAATGCATTCTGCCATGGGTATTCTCACAGCGGATGCATATCATCTGCTTGTGCTGGGTAATCATTAGATGAACAAAAGCCTGCGGACTGCCCTGAGCCGCTTCCAAGGCATTTTTCAACAGATTGGCCAGCAATGTATTCAGATCGAAATCATCGAAACCTGAAACAAAAGAAGCTTTGATTTCAACTGTAAATTCAATATTTTTCGCATCAAACTGCCGCTGAAAAGAAGCCAATAGAGCGTTGATTGAAGGATGATCGCAATATAAAGCATTGCGGATAGAACCAATCTGATCATAAGCCGCGCGAATCTGATCGACATTCCATTTTGAAGCCTGTGACTGAATGGATGTCCAAACTTCATTCATGACGTTTTGTTTTGCATGCAGTTCCATCATCTGAGCCTGAATTTCCAGATTGTTTTGATGCTCAAGTTCAGCTCGTTCTTTCGCCGTTTTCATTTTCAGCAGACTCCGAATTAAGAAAAACGCCGCGCCCTGCACACATATCCAGGACACAATCAGAAAACCGGTTAAGTTGACGGTCATTTCATAGGCATAGATCAGTTTATAAGACAAGAGATAGATCCAGCCGACATGTATTGCCAGCAGTGGTACTAACCGGACCTGTTTCTGCCAATTTATATTGGGAATAACCAGCTTTTTCAAAATTAAGATCAAACCGAAAAGAAGTCCCTGAATTCCATCCATCACCAAAAAACCCGAAGTTGTAAAAAACGAAGCTTCTTCAAATGCATGCTGATCGAAGCCGCTGCCAGCCAGCATGATCAAAATCGCCAGCATTTCTGAAACCACCAGGCACAGAACATGAAAAAGCACAGCGAACAGCGTGTTCATCCGGGTATCCCGGACCATCAGCCGCAGGACAAGGTAAAGCATGATCACAGTAAACAAAGTACGTATCAGATTGACAGAAAAGAAATCCGCAAACAAATAAAACAAAGCAAAATTGATTAATGCATTGATTGTAATAGCCAGATACAGCTTGAGGAAAAAAGTGTTTTGAGACTCTTTGCGATGCAGAAAGGTTCCATGAAAAGCCGTCCAGATTCCAAATAAAATGAGATGGTTAACATAGAAGAAAGGATTGTCATTCAGCATACGTCAGCCTTCTTTCCTGAGCATCACTTCTGCCACCGCGAGGTTCTGGTCCTTCTTCATGCTTCGCGTTCCCTGATACCGCTGTAAAATTTCGTCGATGATCATGAATCCCTGTCCCTGGATTCTTTTCTTAACCGGACGGGACATCTCAGCAAGGTTGTTGCAGCAGCGGATCATCAGCAATCCGGCCTTTTCCGTAAGCTGCAGCGTCACTTTCGGATCTTCACTGTTTTCGGAAGCTTCAACAGCGTTTTTCAGCAGATTCGACAGCAGTGTATTCAAATCATAATTGTCAATCCCCTTCAACAGATCCGCTTTGATTTCAAACTGCATTGAAATTTGTTTTTCCTTTGCTTCGATAAGATAAGCATTCAGCAACGCGTTGACATACGGATTGGCACAGATCAGATCTTCACGAATCTGCTTCATCTGATGCTGCAGCGTACTTAGAGTTTCAAGCTGATCATCCAGTCCTGTCATCTCTTTGAAGACGGCATTGATAACATCCTGCTTCTCGGAAAGTTTCCGCAGCTGAATTTCCAGCTCCGCATTCATCTGGCGTTTCGCTTCGAGTTCCTGCTTCTTTCGTTTCTGACGGATAATCCGGCGGGCAATGACAAAAACTGCGGCGTCGGTCAGAAGCAAAAAGAGCAAGGACTGAACCAAAAGCATCGTACTGGCTTCAACGATATAGATCAGTTTATAAGAAAGGATATAAAGCCATAGAAACTGGCAGATTAAAAGCAGCGTGCCGATAGTCGTATATTCCCCCTCCGTTGTTCCCCGGCGTTTTCTAACGACGCCTAAAGCCAACATAAAAAACAACAGGCTCATGATATCGAGCAGAACATACGAATAGACATTCATATAGAAAGTACTTTCGTAAGCGCTGCGGCTGAACTGTACGCCGACCAGGGTGATCAGCATAGTTATCATTTCAGCGGTAATGGAAAGCAGCTGCTGGGCAAAAAGAGCAAATACCGTGGCTTTCAGACCGGCGCCTTTTACCAAATAAACAACAACACCGATCGTCGCTGCCGATACCGTCATCCGAAATACCGCATTGTCCTGTTCGCTGCCGGGAATTTCATAGATCTGAATCAAGATCAGCACCGCAGCTAAGATCGCCGTCGCCAAAATCACATAATCTTTCCGATAGCTTTTCCGAACCGGCAGAAATTCATTATAAAAATAAGCCCAAGTCATCATCAAAGGGATATGATTCAGATAATACAGCGTTTGATCCAGCATCAGCAGTTCACCTCGTCAATCCCGATTGAATTTTCAGCGGTTCTCAGTAACCGCAAGCATTCCTGCATTTGCGCATTTTTAGGAGCGGGGACCTCCAGATGCAGCTGCGGATCAAAGCAGATCGTCACTTGTTCTCCTGCATAAGGTTCGGCCAGTCCATGCAGAAGTTCCAGCAGTCCGGTAAAATCAATCTGTTGGGGAACCTGACCTTTTACTGCCAGCGTGCATGTATCTTCATGAAGCTGATAATACTGGATTAAAATATCCAGCATGACATTCCCCGTTTGATAAGCCGGCAGCTGTGTCTGATATTGACTCAGAATTTTCTCAGCATAAATTTTCAGCTCTGCTTCCTGTCCCTGCTCCTTCAAAATCTGCAGCGTCATCAGATGATTGGACAGATCATGATAAAAATAACGAATGTTTTTCTGCTGCATGACCGCAAACTGATAAAACTGATAGTTCTTTTGATTCAGTTCTGTCATCCGCTTCAATTCAAGTTCCGCCTCGTTGTACTGCATGACGCTGCGGATGATTTCAAAGATGCAGAAATCACCAATCAGCGTAATCCCGATCGCAAACGAAATGATCACAAAGATCTCAAAGATCGCCATTTCCTTCTGGACGCCGAACACGGCTGCCACCAAAACGATCTGGCACAGGAAAAATCCGATTAAATACAAGATTGTTTTTTTACTATTCATGCTTTTCCCCCTCATGTTGAACAAACAAAAACTTTTATTTCAAGCTTCTTTGCAGCACCCCTGTTTACTTTATTGTAAATCAAAATGTCTTCGTTGTCCATTTACGGCAGCCGCCTGCAAAGGGGAAGCGATGAACCGGATTCCCTTTTTTCCTCACAAAATGGGGAGCGGTCAGATTCTATAAAAGGATAACAAATAATGCTTTTTTTATAATTTTGGCCTAGGGGATAATTAAAAAAGAGTAAAAAAGCGGCCAAAGGAAAAGGAAAGAGTCCCCAACTCTTTCCCTTAACCGGATGATTTCCGATTTAAAATGGTATGATCAATTTCTTCCATTTGGCACAGAATCTCTGTACGCTTTGCCGGATCTTCAATCTGCTCGGCTATTCGCTGCAGTTTCTCTCTGCGATAACGGTAATATTCATGTAAAACTGGTTCCTGATTTTCTAAGAGCAGTGGGCCATAGCGCAGCTGAACTTCAGTATAGGAAACCGGTTTTTCCGCTTTACGAAAACCGACAATCTGGTAGTAGTGACGGTCATGCACAAGCTTTTCCGTTACAATTTCAAAACCATGCTCCATAATCCAGCGGCGCAGTGAAGCGACCTCGCGATTCACCTGCACTAGAATCAGCTGAAAATGGGCAAGCCGGTCAAAATCATTTTCAAGGATTGATTTGGCGGTCATCCACCCCATTCCGGCAATCACCGCTACTTCCGCATCGGTCGGCACTTTTTCCAGTCCCGGCGTCAGAATTAAAGCAATCTGTGCCTGCAGCCCTGCTTCTTCAATCGTAGCACGGGCATGCTCCAACGGCCCGACTCCGATATCACAGGCATAGGCTCGCGGGATTTGTCCGGAAGACACCAATTCTACCGGTAAAAAAGCATGGTCAGTTCCAATATCCGCAACGATCACGCCGGCAGGAACACAATCGGCAATCGCCTTGAGTCGCAGGCTTAACATCGTTCTTAATTCTTATCGACGAAATCCCGCAGCCGCTTCGAGCGGGTCGGATGTTTCAGCTTCCGCAGTGCCTTCGCCTCAATCTGACGAATACGTTCACGGGTTACGTTGAATTCCTTACCGACTTCCTCCAACGTCCGCGTCCGGCCGTCATACAGGCCAAACCGCAGCCGCAGCACTTTTTCTTCCCGTTCCGTCAAGCCCTGCAGAACATTGTTGATCTCATCTTTCAACAGCTGATTGTTGGCATACTGATCCGGCGACATCGCGTCTTTATCTTCGATAAAATCACCCAGGTGGGAATCATCTTCCTCACCGATCGGGGTTTCCAGCGATACGGGTTCTAAGGCAATCTTCTGAATTTCGCGTACCTTATCCGGCGTAATGTTTTCCATCTTTTCGGCAATTTCCTCTGCCGTCGGCTCCCGGCCCAGATCCTGAACAAGCTGGCGCTGTACACGAGTTAATTTGTTGATGGTTTCTACCATATGTACCGGAATTCGGATCGTTCGAGCCTGGTCGGCAATCGCACGGGTGATCGCCTGACGGATCCACCAGGTTGCATAGGTCGAAAACTTAAAGCCCTTGGTGTAGTCAAATTTTTCAACAGCTTTGACCAAACCCATGTTGCCTTCCTGAATCAGATCCAGAAACAACATGCCGCGGCCGACATATTTTTTGGCAATCGAAACGACCAAACGCAGATTGGAAGAAATCAGAATGCGTTTAGCCTCTTCATCACCGGCCTGAATCCGCCGGGCAATTTCCGGCTCATCTTCCGGATTCAGCAGCGGTACCCGTCCGATTTCCTTCAGATACATCTTGACTGGGTCATTGATCCGTACATAAGGAGAACTGCTGTAAGTTTCGCTGAGGTCGACTGGAACTTCAACGTCTTCAACTTCCGCATCGAAATCCTCGCCGGCATCTTCCGCTAAAAACTCCAGATCATCGCCGATATCCTGCGTCATCGCTCCCGCTTCGGGAATATCGATATTTTCCAGTTCTTCGATATCGTCATCTTCGCTGATATCGATGCCTTCGGCAGCGAACCATTCGTACAGGTCATCCATATCATTATCAGTCAGATCCAGATGCTCCAGAGCATCCATGACATCCTTCTGATAAATCACCTTATCGGCAAGATAGGTCTTTTTAAATTCTTCCTTTAATTGATCCAACGTTTTGTAAACTGGCATTTTTGTCTCCTTAGTCTTGGTGTTTTTCTTCATCAAGGTACCCCCTTAATTCTCTTTGCAGCTGCATCCGTTCATGGAGAAGGGCAGCCTGGCTTTCCGGATTGCTGATCCGCAGGATCTGTTGTTTCAGATCATTTATTCTTTCTTCCAGCATACACCGCTGCAGACGGCGGACTGCTCCCTCCATCACTTCCGGTGTAAATTGTGGACACTCCCATTCTGAAAGATCCAGAACCTTTTGTCTCAGCGCTTCCTCATCAATCGTACTGATGAAATCCGCAAGCTGCAGCTGAGGATGGGACCGGCTGTAATCCAGGATCATCATCGCCAGCTGCTGATTTTCTTCATTGAGCAGAAAACCGAGTTTTTCTTTGAACATTTCTACAGCATCGCGGCTGGTAAGCATTAGCGCCAGAATCAGGTGTTCTGCATTAGTCTTACCATCTCGCGACGGATTTAAACGAACTGGAACTCTTTTTACCCTGCTGGACGGGGAATCTTCTGTTTTCAAGGCAGGAGCTGCCCCCAGATCCAGATGAAATCCGGTTAACTGTTCCAGCTGATGGGCAAAATTCTGTCGGTCAAATTCATCGGTGAGCTGTTTAATCTCGGCTTCAACTTTGAACGTGAATTCCTTTTTCTCAGAATAATTTTCCAGATCGTAGCGGCTGGCTAAATACTGGAAAACAAATTCCATCCACGTCAGCTCTTTGCGGGTCATGGCCTTCAATTCTTCCGCGCCGTGCCGACGCAGAATCTCATCCGGATCCAATCCGGTTTGATTGTTGACAATGCCCACCTCAAAGCCGGCCGCGCGGGCCAGCTGCGCCGCCTTGTAGGTCGCATTCTGTCCGGCTTTATCACCATCGTAACAGAAAGTCAGATGGAGCGAACATTGCCGCAGCAGCCGCAGCTGCTCAGACGTGCAGGCTGTGCCCAGCGTTGCGACAACATTGTCCATTCCCGCCTGGGAAAAAGCCAGCACATCGGTGACTCCCTCGCATAAAAGCACCCGCCCTTCCTGACGGGAGGGCTGTTTAGCACGATGGTAGTTGAAGACGGTATGACCTTTGACGTAAACATCGGTTTCGGTCGTGTTGATATACTTGCTTTGCGCTTCCGGATCCATGCTGCGGGCGGTAAATCCGATCGGATTGCCGAGTGAGTCATGAATCGGAAATGTGATTCGGCTGGAAAACACATCGTGAAGGCCGCTTTCATTCAGTCTTACGACATTGGAAGCCACCATATCCTGTTCGTTATAGCCCTTGGCCTGAAGAAAACGAAGCAGTTCATCCCCAGGACCATTCCAGCCGATCTCAAACTTTTCAATCGTAGCTTCGTCGATCCCGCGCTGGGACAGATACTGACGCACCGGCGTTCCCGCCTGAGCCCCCAGCTGATAATGGGTGTAGCGAATCGTTTCCGCCAGTACCTTATATAATACGTCTTTCTTCGGATCCACCGGCGTTTTCAATGCAGAGGGATCGAAAGAAAGCTTGTAGCCGCTAATCTCTGCAACCTTGGCAACGGCTTCAGGAAAGCTTACTTTTTCATAATTCTGGACGAAGGTAAAGACGTTGCCGCCGGCGCCGCAGACGAAACATTTATAAATCTGTTTGTCTTGAGAGATCGACAACGACGGATCATGATCGTCGTGGAAGGGGCAGACACAGGCCATCGAACGGCCTTTTTTGACTAACGGCAGATAGTGTCCGATGACTTCCGCGATATCCGCGCTGTTTCTGACCGCGGTGATTTCTTCCTCGCTCAGACGCATCATCATCCCCCCTGTTCTGCTCATTCAATCCGAATCAGAATTTCAGCGCTGCTTGGATGTGCGCTTCCAATTCACTGATCGGCAGACGCACCTGATTCATACTGTCGCGCTCACGCACGGTGACACAGCCATCCTTTTCCGTTTCAAAATCAATTGTGACACAAAACGGCGTTCCAATTGCATCCTGACGGCGGTAACGCTTACCGATGCTGCCGGCCTCATCATACTCACAGACAAAGCTGTCAGCCAGCTGGCCATAAACATCCTTCGCCTGCTGGGAAAGTTGTTTGGACAGCGGAAGAATGCAGGCTTTGATTGGAGCCAGGGCCGGATGCAGATGCAGAACAATGCGGGTATCCTTTTCATTGATCACTTCTTCATCATAAGCATCGCACAGGAAAGCCAGCATCAAACGTTCAACACCGACTGCCGGTTCCACGCAGTACGGCAGATATTTTTCATTGGTCTGCGGATCGAGATATTCTAAGGACTCTCCGGAATGTTCCTGGTGACATTTCAGATCATAATCGGTCCGATCGGCAATCCCCCACAGTTCACCCCAGCCAAAAGGGAACAGATATTCAATATCGCTGGTGCCTTTGGAATAGAAGGCCAGCTCTTCCGGCGTATGTTCCCGGAACCGCAGGTTCTCCGTTGTTAAACCGAGACGGGTCAGCCAGCTCATGCAGAAATTTTTCCAGTATTCATACCACTGCAGATCCTCGCCTGGCTTGCAGAAAAATTCCATTTCCATCTGTTCAAATTCACGGGTGCGGAAAATGAAGTTGCCCGGTGTGATTTCGTTGCGGAAGCTTTTGCCGATCTGACCGATGCCAAACGGCAGCTTGCGGCGCATTGAGCGCTGGACATTCTTGAAGTTGACAAACATGCCCTGGGCGGTCTCCGGACGCAGATAAATCGTATTCTTTGCATCCTCCAAAATGCCCTGGAAGGTTTTAAACATCAGGTTGAACTGACGGATATCCGTAAAGTCATGACTGCCGCAATTCGGGCAGGCAATGTGGTTTTCCTTGATGAAATCCATCATTTTTTCGTTGTTCCAGCCCTCCGGCACTACCTTGCCTTCCGTCGCTTCTTCAATCAGGTGATCCGCGCGGTGACGGGTCTTGCAGTGACGGCAGTCCATCAAAGGATCAGAAAAGCCTTTTAAGTGACCGCTGGCTTCCCACACCTTCGGATTCATTAAGATCGCCGCCTGGATGCCGACGTTATTCGGATGGGACTGAATGAACTTCTTCCACCAGGCCCGTTTAATATTGTCTTTGAGTTCAACGCCCAGCGGACCGAAATCCCAGGTATTGCTCAGGCCACCGTAAATTTCGGAGCCCTGAAACACAAAACCGGAATTTTTTGCGTGCGCGACAATCGTCTCAAACTGTTTCACTGCCATGATCAATTCCTCATTTCTTTATTTTTATAGACAAAGTTTATTATAGTACAAATCAGCGCTTTTCGTCAATTGGATAAACGGTCCAGAAAGCGCCAACTTTCCAGCTTTACACCGCTGTGTAACATTAAAAATTCGACCAGCAATTCCGCATCTTTTTTTGTCCAGGGGCCATAGGGACGAAGCTGCTTAAAGTGGACGAGCTGCGCCTTATTGATCAGCCGGAAACGTTTTAACGCCCCGACCTCCATCGGCCGGGCATGCACCATCGCTGCGCATTCCGCGCACAGAAATCCGCCGTCTTCCACGGAAATCGTCTGAACCTGAGTATTGGAGCACAGGACGCATTCATCGACGATCGGCTCAATGCCTTCCACTTTCAGAATTAAGGCGGCAAACTGCGCCAGAATCAGATAGCTATCCGCCTCTTGATCCAACCGATCCAGACTGGCGCTTAACAGATCATAGACCTCAGCCGCCGCATCCAGATCACTCTCGCCCTGTTCTAAAAGCTTATCCGCGATCTCACACATCACCTGGGCAATCGTCATTTTCTCCAAATCTTCGCGAATACGCCGATGCGACGCCAGCACCCGCGCGGTTTTTAGTGAAAACAGCGTCGCCTGTTCCTTGTACTCAAACATCAGTTCCGACAGGACAAACGGCATGCAGGACACCGCGTTTTTGCTTGCCATCTTGCGGATTCCGCGGCAGACAAAACCCAGCTTGCCATGTTCCCGCGACAGCACTGTAATCAGCGCATCGTTTTCCCGATAGTCCTGCTGCTTCAGAATTACCGCTTCAATTCTAGCTTCACTCATCCTCAAGCTCCGTCTGGATATAGCCTAACTGCTGCAGTTTTGCACGCTTGTTGCGCCAGTCTTTTTCAACCCGCACAAACAGCTCCAGAAAGATCGGTTCCCCCAGCAGTCCCTGAAGCTCTTCCCGCGCCAGCATCCCAATCTGTTTGATCATTCTGCCTTGTTTACCGATGATAATTCCCTTTTGCGAATCTCGTTCCACTAAGATCATCGCATGGATGATCAGATGTTCGCGGTTCTTGCGAATTCGTTCGATCACCACGGCTACGGAATGAGGAACTTCTTCTTCTGTCAGCATCAGCACTTTTTCACGAATGATTTCCGCCATGATGAACTGTTCTGGATAATCACAGACCTGATCCGCCGGATAATACTGCACGCCGTCGGTCAGATCATTTTTGGTCACTTCAATCAGCTGATCCAGGTTGTTCTGCGTCTTGGCGCTGATCGGAATGATCTCTTTGAAATCCATCCGTTTCTGCCATTGAAGCAACAGCTCGATCAGCTGTTCTTTTTCCAAAAGATCAATTTTGTTGAGGATCAAGTACACCGGCAGATGCATCTGCCGAAGCGTGTTCAGCACAAATTCATCGCCGCTGCCAAAGGGAACCGAGCCGTCGACCAGATAGTAGATCAAATCCACCCCCGCCGCGGCAGAATAGGCTTCCTTATTCATCTGGGTTCCTAGTTCATGCTTCGGTTTATGAATGCCGGGCGTATCCACAAAAATAATCTGCGAATCATCATCCGTGCGAATGGCCCGGATTGAATTGCGGGTCGTCTGAGGTTTAGGGGAAATGATCGCAACCTTCTGCTGAACCAAAGCGTTGAGCAAGGTACTTTTCCCGGCATTGGGCCGGCCGATCAGCGCGACGAAGCCGGACTTCATGCCAGATCCTCCATGCCAAAGCTCATCGGCAGCAGTTCGGCGATGGTTGTCGTCATGGTTTCCTTGCCGTTGGACAGGATGATCGGGGTATCGCTGTTCAGCAGCTCGCTGAGCACCTGACGGCAAATTCCGCATGGCGTGCCGATCCGCGCACCATCGCTGACAATCGCGATCGCTTCAATTTCATTTTTGCGGTAACCATAGGAATAGGCGGCAAAAACGGCACTGCGTTCAGCACAGTTGGTAGCCCCATAGGAAGCATTCTCAATGTTCACGCCGCGAAAGGTGCGGCCATCCTTGCATAAGACACACGCTCCGACATGATAGTTGGAATAGGGAGCATATGCTGATTTCATCGCCTCAAAAGCTTCTTTAACTAAATTTTCGTACATTTTATTTCTCCTGTTCTATCTTATTAGATGGATGACAACCAGCATCAGACCGACGATCAGCGCCGTAAATGACGCAAACAGCACTGCCGCCGCAGCCAGATCTTTAATCGTTTTGATCCGGGGGTCGTGATTGGGCTGGACAAAATCACACAGTTTTTCAATCGCGGTGTTCAGTATTTCCGCGGTCACCACCAAGCCGATCAGTGTGATCACCAACGCCCATTCCCACCACACAAAGCCCAGAACAATGCCGGCCAATCCGGTGAGCACGGCCAGTCCCAACTGCAGTGCGATGCTGCGGTCCTGTGCGGCACAGATCAAGCCTTCAATCGCAGGCCTGAATTTTTTGATAAAAGCCCGCATTAGGATCTTGGCACCAGCGGATCAAGAATTTCATGCTGAAGCTCAAACATGATTTTTTCCTCATCCGGCTGCATGTGATCATAACCAAAGCAATGCAGAAGGCCATGAGTAAACAGAAAACAGATTTCTCGGCGCAGGGAGTGACCATAGTCCTCAGCCTGAGCCAGCGCAGCTTCAACATTGATGAAGATGTCGCCTAACTCCACTTCGGCTTCCTCGATTAATTCAAATTCATCCTGACTGTCGCAGGCCGCAAACGAAATCACATCCGTCGGCCGGTCCACCTGCCGATAGTCGCGATTGATCTGATGGATTCGTTTGGATTTGATCAGAATCACTGAAATCGTATAGTCGCCTGGCTTATCTAAGACTGTCAGCGCATGCGCTGCAATCTTCTCAAAATCCGCATAATATTCTTTCCATTGCTTTTCCCGCGTTTTATTGACAAAAGTACAGGTTATCATCGTCTTCACCTCTTGATTTTTGCATTGCTATTATAGCATAATTCAATAAGCAATGATACGTGCTTTACTCGCTTATTTTAAGGCTTTTTCTTAACTATTTATACATAGCAAAATTGTCCAAAAAAGCAAAGTTAGTAACAATCTAGTGACAAACACAAACACTTTATATAATAAGGATGCACTATTTAACTACAAAAAAGCCCCACCCTCCGATTAAGGAAGGTGAGGTATTTGCTATTTAAAGGCCATGCTCCAGATCCGTGATCCGCTGCTCGTGGTCATCCAGCTTATCGTGGATCCGGCGATGACTGTCAGAGTTTTTTACAGCCAGATCGTTGACCTCCTCATGGGCGCGCTTTTTGAGATCATCATAATCCTTTTGTAACCGATCGACGGTTACCGTCAGTTTTGTGATACTGGTATTGAGGTTGATCACCGGCTTGCCGACTGTAAAAAACAAGCCAACAACAGCGATGATAACCCCGACTACTCCCCACTCTGTCATGGGGCTTACTCCTTGCTCGACAGCTGCTTAATCGTCTGGTTAAGACCGGTAGACGCCCAGCCGGAGATCGCGCCGATCATAATGATTTCCGCTGACCAATTGCCGGTGATCAAGGGAGCCAGTACCGCGCCGATGAGCAGCATGGTGGCCGGGATATACTTATCTGGATAATGCTCCGTAGACTTGAGCGCTGCACCGATCGCATAACAACCGGCGAGCACCAGCGGCATTAAAAACTGAGTGATGATTTCTGTGATTTCCATTTTACATTTCCTCCTAGTTTCTTGCGATGCCAGCGTTAGCCCACATCACGCATTCTTCGAGCTTTGTCATAGCCAGCGATTTCTCACGGCTGTCAGGACTAATTTCGTCAATGAGATAAGCGAGTTCTTTTGCTTTTTCACGAATTTCTGTATACATTTCCGGTTGCCCTGGTTTTGGGGCGTGGTAGGTAAAAGCGGATTCGATTTTCTGGTTCATGATTTTTCCTCCTATTCAAAATAGTCTTTGTCATACGCAAACCATAAACCGTAGTCAGTCAAGCACCACGGCTCGGCGGCAGACGTATATTGGTTTTTACCCTTGTTTTGGATATCCACGACTTTAACATTTTCCCCGGGTTGCAGATAGCTTACGATTGCACCTGATGGCGCACTTTTGCGCAGCGGATAACCTTTTGATGTGCTGGCTTTAGTACATTTAAAGATCATCGTCTGACCTGCTGGGATTACTGGCACATCTGGATCAGGTTGCGGATCAGGATCTGGCTGCTCCGTTTTATAAAACGTCAGTACGTTTGGCAGCGCTCTGCCGGTATAGACTTTTTTAGTACCGTCCACAATCATCTGAGAGCTGCCACCGCTGTCCAGCATTGCGCAGTAAACCATGTTATAGGCTTTAGCAAACTGGCGGCAGGCGATGCCGTTGAGCTTACCAGAGACAACTGCAAAGACGTCAATGCCATCAGCGTCTCGCATGTGCAGCGTCTGAGTATTGGCAGTGCTGTACTTGCTCTGACCGGATCCGCTGGAGATCATCGTTACGTCTTTACCGTCCAGCAAAACAATGCACGCTGGGCTGTAGCCGACCTTGACCTCATTGCCTGGGTACTCCCAACTTGCGAGATCGCCAGCGATCAATTTGTTGTCCTTGGTCACAACGACATCCAGCCACTCGATTTGATCTGGCCGGCCGTCTGCAGTAAATCCCTGATGACGCCCACAAACAGTGCCCCTGTCGGACCCAGACATGACAAAGTAGCTGCAGTTTACTTTGCAGTGATGGATGTGATCATCGTCGATCTTGTCGATGGTCTTAAGTACCTTATCCCCGCCGGCTGACATCAAGCCGATATCCTGATCCTCTTTGCGCTTGTAGACGTGGATCGTCTGGCTTTGCCACGCGATACTTTGGTAACCCGGTTTTAAATACATTTTAGATCCCTCCTCTGGATACATTAAAAAAGGACACCTGAGCCAGTGTGTCCATGTGCCACGGTACATTGCCGCAGACTTGTTGATAAATTGTGACTTGACAACGCAACCGCCGATGGATCCCCATCGCTTAGCTGTGGCCTCGATGACCTGGCCGTTGCCAATGTATATCCCAATGTGCCCAGGCTGCCAGACCAGCAGTCCCGGGATGTCTGGGATCGAGCTGATCGGCCCCTTATCGGTTGCCCGGGAGTACATCTGATCGGCGTTGATATCCGGGCAAGTCTTGCCGTAATAACCGGTATTGCCCGGACCGTAGTCATGCCATAAAAAGCACTTGATTAAGCCGATGCAATCAAACACCCTACGACCGGATGAGTCATAGCGTCCGATCCCGCCGAGCTGGTAGATGGTCTTACGACTGAGCTGCTGCTCTGCCCATGAGCAGAGATCAGCAGGTGAGGTATAGTCGTACATAGGCATCACTCCTTTACTTAGTTGGTACCAATACAATTAAACCATTTTCGTAGTTTCCAGACTCGTTAAATCTATCGCCTGGAACAACATCATTGATCATTTTCATGGTAACTGGCGTGCGTCGTGATGTACCTGTATCAGCCATTGTAAATCCACCAAGATGCGTCATGGTTTTATTTGACGTCACAGATACAGAAGGCCCGACCGTACTGCAGCCAATTCCGATTGCGATTGCAAAAGGGTACTTATCCTTGAAAGTGTAGCTTTGCGAACCTACACTAGTAACCGAATAAACACATGACATGCCCTTTACAGAACTTCCTAAAGAATTTAAGATATTACGACTGAAATTAGGCATATTAAGCACCTACCTTTTCAAGCCACATTGTACATTGGGCTGTCAAGCTAAATCCATTACCTCCGCCACTTTGTGTAAAGGAACAACTATCAATATTTTGCAGCTGTTCTAAGGTTGCAAAAGATAATGTGCAAATATCAGACTCCGTAGATCCGCGACAAGAGCCGGGATCAATATCCTCTAAATAAAGTATCGTCTTAGATATGTTATTGAGGTTAAAGTAAGCGCGTCTAGCAGTGTAGTAGTTACCGCCACCCGAACAATTAATATGGATGATCAAAGGAATAATTTTACTTTTATCCCACGTGAATGTTTGGAACCCACCACTAAATAGTGTACCTGTTTTGAGCTTGTACCCTGGGAAAGGATTTCCGCCAGCGTTACCCGGCAAAATATTTCGGCAGAATCCCATTAGATTCCACCTCTTCCCAGATTTACAACATGCTGAAAAGCCTTTAACAAAAGGGTTTTTAAATAGTTTGTAGTACAAACTACCCCCCCCCCCCCCCTGGTGCTGGAGAGGCGGTTCAGGATTGCTGTACTTCATTGGCGCCAACCAGC
>ERZ1108168.513-NODE-513-length-29034-cov-6.672694_pt1 | contig 29034 bp, 18 predicted proteins | sample MGYA00403704_ERZ1108168 | MGnify/ENA primary metagenome ERZ1108168 (study PRJEB35170, sample SAMEA104062421) | human gut metagenome | biome: human gut; feature: human-associated habitat; material: faeces | place: Denmark | collected 2012-06-12 ...
CTTAAATCTAATACCATGAAAAACACAGTGCAAAGATAAAGGGATTTATGTTATAAAACATAATGATTTGCTATAAAACTGCTATTTATTAACATTGTTTAGCTTTGATGATTCCTTAATTATGCTACATGTCAGATTATTCTACATACAAAACTAATCCTTTGAGATATTCCCCTTCCGGATGGTAGATGTTTACCGGATGATCTGCAGGTTGGGTTAATTGATGTAGAATACGTACGCTACGCCCTGATGTAGCAGCGGCAGTAAATACAGCCGTACGGAAATTATCTTTTGTCACTACCTGCGAACAAGAGAATGTAAATAAGATACCACCCGGTTTAATTTTCTCAAAAGCTTTGGCGTTCAGTTTACGGTATCCTTGCAGAGCATTGCGCAATGCATCTTTATGTTTGGCAAAAGCAGGAGGATCGAGAATTATCAGATCATACTGATCGCCCATGCGGTCGAGGTATTTGAAAGCATCTTCTGCGTAAGCTTCATGACGTGGATCTCCGGGGAAATTTAATTCTACATTTTTGTTGGTGAGATCTATTGCTTTAGCAGAACTGTCTACCGAATGAACTTGTTTGGCACCACCACGCATCGCATAAAAAGAGAATCCCCCTGTATAACAGAACATATTCAGCACAGAACGATCTTTTGAGTAACGTTCCAGCAGAGCACGGTTCTCGCGTTGGTCCACAAAAAAACCTGTTTTTTGTCCTTTTAGCCAGTCTACATGGAATTTTAGTCCATATTCACGGGCTATGTTATCACTGCTTCCTCCTTTCAGGAATCCATTTTCCGGGAAAAGATCGGCTTTGAAAGGGAGAGTAGTTTCCGATTTATAATAGATGTTTTCTATTTTGCCTTCCATAACTTCGGACAAAGCTTCGGCGATAGCCATACGGTCCACATGCATACCGGCAGAATGTGCCTGCATGACAGCTGTTTTAGCATATATATCAATGACCAGGCCGGGTAGATTGTCACCCTCACCATGTACCAGACGATAGGTGTCATTGGTGGGATTGGTGGCGATACCGATACTACGGCGCATGTCATAAGCTATCTCCAGTTTGCGTTTCCAGAAATCGTGATTGATAGGTTCTTGTTTGAAGGAGAGTACGCGTATGGCAATACTGCCTATCTGGAAGTGTCCTTCGGCAATGAATTCGTTTTTAGAGGTATATACTTCCACAACTTCACCCTCTTCCGGTTCACCGTCGAAACGGGCGATAGCGCCTGAAAATATCCAGGGGTGAAAACGTTTTAGTGATTCTTCTTTACCGGGTTTGAGATATACTTTGTACATGAAAATATAGGGATTTACAATTTACAATTTACAATTTTACGATTTACAATTTTAGAGAGGGCGGGTTCCCTGTTCGTCTTCTATAGCTACGGGAATTTCTTCTATTTCAAAGTTGCCGGTATGCTTCAGCTCTTCCAATAAATTATAGATGTGAAGGCATGCCCAGGCATCTGTTGCCGCATATTGCTTTTGGGCATCTGTTAATACATCCGCTTCCCAATTGGAGAGACGTTGTGATTTTGATATCTTTTCTTTAAATAAGATGCCGTATATTTTTTGCAGACTTTTGTCCAATATGCCGAAAGGACGTACATAGTCCTGTAGCTCTACACAACCTTGTTGGGTGAATGGTGCACGTTTATGCAACATCATAAAGTCATCACGCAGTGACAATCCAACTTTTATTACTTCCGGATTTTCCAGTAATCCAATCAGTGACGGAGTAAGCCCTGTCATGTTCAGGCGGAATAGGAAACAGCATTCATTGGAGGATATTTGTAATAGTGCAACTTTATGAGATTGTCCTTTAGTGAAAGACGGACGGGTCTCACTATCAATGCCCAATACAGATTGAGATTGTAGATATGCCACTGCCTTGTCTGCTTCTTTTTCGCTTTGAATCACGTGTATCGGTCCTTCAAAAACGGCTTTAGGCAATTCTTTTATTTCTTCTTTACTTATTGTTCTTTTTATGACCATTTTTTTTCTTCTCTTATTCGTTGTCATGGCAATGACAGCCATGGTCGTGACAATGACAGTCGTCATTCTCTCCACAATGGCAATCTTCACCATCGCAGTGACAATCATCATTCCCAGGTTCATATTCATCTTCTTCAACTTCCTCTTCCTCCTCCTCTGGCTCCTGGTTGTACTTCACGTCATGGAGTGCCCGCAAAGTGTTTACCAGTTTTTGTCCCCATAAAAGTCCAAAGTTTTCCTGGCAGATGGCGAGGGAGTCATTCATCGTTTCGTTCAGTCCGAGCTGGAATACAAATATAAAGTCCCGGATGTCCTGATAAATATCAGCAAGGTCTTCCGATATATTTTTCTTAATGGGCTGATCACTGTATGCCATCTCCGGTAGGAAAACTTCAAGATAATCATCCTTCTCGGCCATGATGTCAGCCAGGTTAATACGCAACACTTCGTACATTTCTTCCGTAACATAAGTTTCGGGTGCTTCATCACCTATCGCTTCACACTTAGGAAGCATGGATGCTTTGAGATAAAGCAGAGGGAGTATTTTTAGTGTTGTATCAACAAATGTCTTACGCTTCATGTTCTCGGAACGTTCGAGAAAAGCACAGAATTCTGCGGCTACCGTAACGAATTCTATTACATTTTTATCAAATATTACCAGACTTTCTTTTTTCATATCTGCTTGAATTGAAACGCAAAGGTAAGAAAAAGGATTGAAAGAGTGAGAGGATTAGTAAGAGATTCTTTTTGATGGGTAATAACTTTAAAGGCAACAGTTAGGAAGAAAATTGTTTTTTTACTACTTTTGCGCTTTAGTATTATATAAGGTATAAAAGACGCAATATGGCAAAAAAGAAATCAGATAAAGAGGCAGAACCAAAGGTGCCTTCTACCAATAAGTTCATAGCATTTTTCAAAAATGAAACCATTCACTTTGTTCTTGGTTTGGTATTGGTGATATTCTCCGTTTATTTATTGTTGGCTTTCTCCTCCTTCTTTTTTACGGGAGCAGCAGACCAGAGTATTATTGATAGCGGAAATCCACATGATCTGTCAACCGTGAACAATCACGTGAAGAACTATGCCGGTTCGCGGGGAGCGCAATTGGCCAGTTACCTTATAAATGATTGCTTCGGGGTTTCGTCATTCTTTATTCTTATCTTCCTGGCTGTGGCAGGATTGAAACTGATGCGTGTGCGGATTGTGCGGTTGTGGAAATGGTTTATTGGATGTGCGTTGCTGCTTGTCTGGTTTTCTGTATTCTTTGGCTTTGCCTTTATGGATAGTTATCAGGATTCATTCATCTATCTGGGAGGACGTCACGGATATAATGTAGCCAATTGGCTGACTTCACAGGTGGGACAACCTGGCGTTTGGATGATTTTGCTTGTAACGGCGATCTGTTTTCTTATTTATATCAGTGCCCGTACAGTCATATGGTTGCGTAAACTCTTTAGCCTTAGCTTCCTGAAACGTAGTCGTAAAGAGAGAAAAGAAGAACAGGGAGAAGGTCCTGTTGCAGAACAGGTAAAGCCTGAATTTGCCAATCCGAAACCTCACGAAGTAGAGTTTTCTATGGATCGGACTTTCCGGCAGACACCAGCTCCTAAAGAGGTTAAAACGGAGCCTGAAATGAAAGAACCGGAATTTGTTATACCGGCAGAAATCAATGAGGATCCATCGAAAGAGGAGGAGGGAGTGACAATGACTTTTGAACAGACTACCCCCGACCCGGTTCCTGTTGTGAATGAACTGACCGATAAAGAACCTGCTTTTGAAGTTGAGGCCGCTGCTGACGAAGATGAAAATTATCAGGGCAAAGAAACTGAACCTTACAATCCGAAACTCGATCTTGAGAATTATCGTTTTCCTGGCATTGACCTGATGAGGCATTTTGAGAACAATGAGCCTACCATTAATATGGAGGAACAGAATGCTAATAAGGATAAGATTATCAATACATTGAGGAGCTTTGGTATCGAGATCAGTACGATCAAGGCAACTGTAGGACCTACCGTAACTCTTTATGAAATAACTCCTGAACAGGGAGTGCGTATTTCGAAGATCCGTGGACTGGAAGATGATATTGCATTGAGCCTTTCGGCATTGGGAATTCGTATTATTGCTCCGATTCCCGGAAAGGGAACAATCGGTATTGAAGTGCCGAATTCTAATCCTAAGATCGTTTCCGGACAAAGTATTATCGGTAGTAAGAAATTTCAGGAGTCTACTTATGATTTGCCGATTGCATTTGGTAAGACAATCACGAATGAGGTGTTTATGGTAGACCTTTGTAAAATGCCACACGTATTGGTAGCAGGTGCTACCGGACAAGGTAAATCTGTGGGACTGAATGCAATCATTACTTCTTTATTGTATAAGAAACATCCGGCAGAACTGAAATTTGTACTTGTCGATCCGAAGAAAGTAGAGTTTAGTATTTATTCGGTTATTGAGCATCATTTCCTTGCCAAGTTGCCCGATGGAGGTGATGCCATTATTACGGATGTGACGAAGGTTGTGCAGACACTTAATTCTGTCTGTGTGGAGATGGATACCCGTTATGATTTGTTGAAGATGGCGCATGTACGCAATATAAAGGAGTATAACGAGAAATTTGTCAATCGCCGTCTGAATCCTGAAAAGGGACATAAGTTTATGCCTTATATTGTGGTAGTTATTGATGAGTTTGGTGATTTGATAATGACTGCCGGAAAAGAGATAGAATTACCTATTGCCCGTATTGCCCAGCTGGCGCGTGCGGTAGGTATCCATATGATTATTGCTACACAGCGTCCTACGACAAACATTATTACAGGTACGATCAAAGCGAACTTCCCGGCGCGTGTTGCTTTCCGCGTTTCGGCAATGATGGATTCGCGTACAATTCTTGACCGTCCGGGGGCCAATCAGCTGATAGGACGCGGAGATATGCTTTTCTTACAGGGAGCAGATCCGGTGCGCGTACAGTGTGCATTTATTGATACGCCGGAGGTGGAGGAGATTACTAAGTTTATTGCAAAACAGCAAGGATATCCGACTGCCTTTTTCTTGCCCGAATATGTGAGTGAGGATGGAGGTAGTGACCTGGGAGATGTGGATATGGGACGTCTTGATCCGTTGTTTGAAGAAGCAGCCCGGTTGATCGTTATTCACCAGCAGGGTTCTACTTCTCTGATTCAGCGTAAATTCTCTATTGGGTATAATCGTGCAGGACGTATTATGGACCAATTGGAAAAAGCCGGAATCGTTGGCCCAACCCAGGGAAGTAAGGCACGCGACGTTTTGTGTATGGATGAAAATGACCTCGAAATGAGATTGAACAATTTACAATAAGCAAGCGTTAATAAGATAAATGAAGAAGTACATTTTTAACATTTTGATAGCTTTACTTACTACTTTGCCTGTACTTGCCCAAAAACAAGCGCAGGCAAAACTTGTGCTTGATAAAACGGCTGCTGCTTTTGAAAAAGTAGGTGGAGTAAAAGCTGATTTTAGTGTACAGGCTTTTAATAAAGGGCATTCTGTAGGAACGGCTACCGGAACCATTGAGCTGAAAGGAGAGAAGTTTTTTCTGAAAACGGCTGAGACGGTTTCATGGTTTGACGGAAAAACGCAGTGGAGTTATCTTACTCAAAATGATGAGGTAAATATTAGTACTCCTACTGAAGCAGAATTACAGGGCTTGAATCCGTATGCATTGCTCTATCTTTATAAGAAAGGGTTTGATTATGAATTAGGGAAAGTGGCAGATTTTCATGGGAAACAGGTGTATGAGGTGATCCTCACTGCAACAGATAAAAAACAGGACTTGTCCCGTATCGTACTTTATGTAGTAAAAAGTACCTATCAGCCTGTTTATATAAAAGTGGAACAACGTGATGGTAGCCGGAGTGAGATAACCATTACCAGATATCAAACAGGCTTGAAACTGTCCGACTCTGTTTTTGTATTTAATAAAAAACAATACCCTACTGCCGAAATCATAGATTTAAGATAAACAGTAGATTTTTTTAGTTGTAAATAGTAAATAAGTAAATCGTAAACGTACCTATGTGATGAAGATGGAATAATAGTCATGACTATAGGGAATAAATAATAAAATAGAATGGTGGAAACAGAAAAAGTAAGATGCCTGATTATTGGTTCAGGTCCTGCCGGGTATACGGCAGCGATATATGCGGGGCGTGCAAACTTATCCCCCGTGCTTTATGAAGGAATACAACCTGGTGGACAGTTGACAACCACCACAGATGTGGAGAACTTTCCCGGATATCCGCAAGGTATCAGTGGTCCGCAACTGATGGAGGATTTGCGCACGCAGGCCGAACGCTTCGGTGCAGATATCCGTTTCGGTATTGCTACTGCTTCGGATTTGAGTAAGGCACCCTATAAAATTACCATTGACGGAGAGAAGGAGATTGAGGCGGAAACATTGATTATAGCAACCGGTGCTACGGCAAAATATCTGGGTCTGGAAGATGAAAAGAAATATGCCGGAATGGGTGTAAGCGCTTGTGCTACTTGCGACGGGTTCTTTTATCGTAAGAAAGTGGTGGCTGTTGTTGGTGGTGGTGATACGGCTTGTGAAGAAGCTGTTTACCTTGCCGGACTGGCTTCAAAAGTATACCTTATTGTTCGTAAACCTTATCTGCGTGCATCAAAAATCATGCAGGAGCGTGTGTTGAACCATGATAAGATAGAGGTGTTATTTGAACATAATGCTGTTGGCCTGTTCGGTGAGAATGGGGTAGAAGGTGTAAGCCTTGTAAAGCGTTGGGGTGAACCGGATGAAGAACGTTATACATTGCCCATAGATGGATTTTTCCTGGCTATCGGTCATAAGCCGAATTCTGATATCTTCAAACCCTATCTTGATACGGATGAAGTAGGCTATATCATTACGGAGGGGGATACTCCCCGTACAAAGGTACCGGGTGTTTTTGCTGCCGGCGATGTTGCCGATCCGCATTACCGTCAGGCAATTACTGCTGCTGGAAGTGGTTGTAAAGCCGCTATTGAGGCAGAGCGTTATTTGTCTGAAAAGGGACTTTAATAATAAACCCATCATATATTAAAAAACGGATTGTACTGTTAAAGTGCAATCCGTTTTTTATTGATAACCAGAGTCAAAAAATGAATGTAAGTTTTCCCACAATGTAAAAATGTACACTTTTGTATGACAGGAATGTACATTCTTGTTATATAAGAATGTACATTCCTGTCATACAAAAGTGTACATTCTTATAGTCTCTGATTATCAGTTGGTTACGTTGCTTTTCTTCTTAATAAATCTCTATTTCGTCAAGATACAGATTTGCCTGTATGATGTCTTCCGGAGTATCTTTTCTGCAATCAATACCGTTACGTAAGGTACCTCCATTTTGGATTTTTACTTTTACATAAGTGGCTTCAACAGGATCGAAGGAGATAGAATCAGTATACGCTTTTCTTCCTTTATCCGGAAATTGACGAGTAAATGTCTCTTCTGCGACTTTTTGGTATTCTTTACCATCGGCTGAAATTTCTACCGTAGCAGCACCTGCCGGTAAAATGCGATAGGCCGGGTTAAATAATGAACCAAATACTATCTGACTGATTTGAGTTGGTTTATCGAGTTGTACAATGAATTCTACTTCTTTACGTTTTTCATTCATGGAGAAATTTGTCCATGGAGTATAAGATGCGTTATTTCCACGCTTGCCATTTGTTAGTCCGAAGGTGGTTTTGTCTGCACCGAATAAATCATTTTCTCCGAAAATATCTCCCTTCATCCATCCTAAAGCAGGGTTCACTACGAAGCTTTTTCCGCTAATCAGATTACCATAAAGAGGCTTGTGACGGATTTTACCCAGCATTTTACCATTTTTGAATGCAGCAGCTTTCAAGTCTAACTTTCCTTGTAGTGGGAAAGGGGCTGTGTAAAGCGTAGATTTAAGATTCGGTTCACTTCCGTCTGTGGTGTATCGGATTTCAGCATCCGGGTAATAACATTCCAATATCACGTTTAATGTATCGTTATCTACGTGTGTATTGACATTTACATCAAAAAAGTTACGGCACGCTTTGACGTTCAGCATGTCCAGACGCTCAAACTCTTCAGCCATACGCTTACAGAAATTTTTCCAGTCTTTGTTCTGGTCCAGTGTCCATCCTGTTTCTGAAATAGCTACTGCTTTGGGGAATATCTGATAATCGCGACGATCATTATTTTGCATATATTCTGTCCAGGCATTTCCCTGTACGCCAATAATATGCTTCTTTACCAGTTCATCGGCATCATCTGCCACTGGGTTGTAAGTATAGGTCATTTTCAGCGTGACATATCCGCCGATAGTAACCGGTGCAGTTTCCGGGTCTTCCTGATAATAATCTACGTACATATAAGGACTGGGAGTCATGATGGCATTGTGTCCCAGTTTAGCGGCATTCATACCTCCGTCTACACCTCTCCATGACATGACAGTGGCATTAGGTGCCAATCCTCCTTCGAGAATTTCATCCCAACCAATGATATTACGTCCTTTGCTATTGATATATTTTTCCATACGCGTGACGAAATAGCTTTGCAGCTTTTCTTCTTTTGTATGTAGTTTGCCATCCGCGGGGTTAGGAGTTGTATCATCTTTCAATCCCAACTTTTGGATAAGTCCCTGGCAGTGCGCACAGTTTTTCCATGCTGTCTTAGGGCATTCATCACCTCCTACATGTATGTATGCACTCGGAAATAGCTCAATGACTTCGTCAAGGACTCCTTCCAGAAACTTGAAGGTTTCTTCTTTCGGACAGTATACCTGGTCAAATATTCCCCATGTTCCGGTTACATCGTAAGTGGTGTCGGGTGTGCACGAAAGCTCAGGATAAGAGGCAATGGCGGCAATGGCATGTCCCGGCATCTCAATTTCAGGAATAACCGTAATGTATTTGCTGGCTGCATAAGCCACTACGTCTTTAATTTGTTCCTGAGTGTAATAACCTCCAACTTCTTTTCCATCAAATATTTGCGGATAGTTGGTAAAGTAATAATCTATAAGTGTCTCTTTCCGCTTAGAACCGATTTCCATCAGCTTGGGGAATTTTTTTATTTCAATTCTCCACCCCTGGTCGTCTGTCAGGTGCCAGTGAAAAGTGTTCATTTTGTGCATGGCAAGCATATCAATGAACTTATATACGTATTCTATGGGAGAGAAGTTACGGCAAACATCGAGCATCATTCCACGATATGCAAAACGGGGAGCATCTTCTATTTCTACAGCAGGTATTGACCAGTCAGCGCGTTTATTGTGCTCTTTTCCATAAACAGCCGGAGGTAGAAGCTGGTAGAGTGTTTGTACACCGTAGAAGAAACCGTTGGGTTGTGATGCGGTAATTGTAATGTAAGTTGGAGTGACAGATAATTTATACCCTTCCTGAGGCATGCCTTCTTGTGTTATAAAAGTAATGGAAGGATTACCGGCGTGCTCCTTGTCCGTCCGTTCTAGCGACAATCCGGAGGTTGTTGCCAAGCGGCCGATGAGACTGTCTGCAATGTTTTGTACCTCCGGTGTACAACCGGCTGTAATAACTTTGACTTTTTTGTTTAACTCAAAACGTCCTTGTTGGGGCGTCATTTGGTTAGGCAACGGAACGAGATTGTACTCGTTCACTGTTTCTTTTGAATCTTTACATCCGGGGGTGATGAATAGCAGAGACAAAAGAAAGAAGGAAATTCCTTTTTTCATGGTACGAAATGTGTGTTAAGTTATATAATTGAGATAAAAAAATTATCCAATTTTGCTGATCTTCTTCAGCTTTTCTTCATCTATTATTTTTATTTTTCTTCCGTCAATGGTGATAAGGCGCTCGGTTGCAAAGTTTGATAACGTACGGATGGCATTAGAAGTGGTCATATTAGAAAGATTGGCTAAGTCTTCGCGAGACAGATAGATACTTAGGGTAGAACCATCTTCTTCAAGTCCATAGCTTTCTTTAAGGAATATGAGAGACTCCGCCAATCGCCCGCGAATGTGTTTTTGTGTCAGATTGACAGTTCGTTCATCTGCAATGCCAAGGTCAATGGACAATTGGCGAATGAAGAACATGGCAAGATCATTGTTTTGGGTTACCAACGTCATAATAGCACTCATAGGTATCAGTCCAATAAGGGACGGTTCGAAAGCTGCTGCAGCTGTAACAAAATCTTCTTTGGCAAAGAAAGCACGGTATGCAAAATATTCGGTGGGTTTGATCATACGTATGATCTGGCTGCGGCCTCCGACTCCTTCTTTGAATATTTTTACTTTTCCACTGAGGAGGCACATTAAATGTGTAGGTGTTTCACCTTCACAGTAGATGACTTCGTTCTTTTTGTAATTTTGTAGAGTAAAATTGTTCGCCAGGAACTCTCTTTGTTCATTGTTCAAGGGAGCCCACATATCGGATAATTTATCCGAGATATCTATGTCTGACAAGTTTATCTTTACCATGAGTGCTGCAAAACTGTGTTATAAAGCACAAATGTAGAAAGAAAAAATGAGAAAAAGAATAAAATAAAAAAAAGATTGCACAGAAGTGGATTTTGTGTGTTGAAAAAAGATTTAAGAAGTATGTGTTTTTATAAAGGTTTGGTGAGTATTGGAATATGCAATATGTGTAAACGGATATATTATTTGTAAATTACACTTTTTTTTTCGTTATTTGCCGGGCATATTTTATAGCAAGAGAAAAATGACTATTGATCTTGAATCTTTTCGAAATTACTATGATTCGTATTATGAGCAATTATGCCGCTTTCTGAATCTATATTCACATGATTCCCAGGTGATAGAGGACGTGTTGCAGGAAGTTTTTCTAAAGCTTTGGGAAAATCGTCATTCTATTGAGGTAGAATATGTAAAAACCTATTTGTTTCATGCTGCCAAGAATCAAATATTAAATCATTTGCGGAATGAACAGAACAGGCATTATTTACTGGAAAAATGGTTTAATGAACAATTGGAGGCCAAGCAGGGGAAAGATTGTTTTGATATAGAGAAATTCACTTCAGTACTTGATATGGCTATAAATTGCTTACCCGAAAAGTGTAGAGACATTTTTATTCTGAACCGTAAAGAAAATTATAGCTATAAGCAAATAGCAGAACTTAAAGGAATATCTGTAAAAACGGTTGAGAATCAGATGGGTATTGCTATAAAAAAGATTCGTGATTTTATGACTTCTTATTCCTTTTCATTCCTTTTCTTCTTCTTTTAGAGAAAGATTTTATCTGATTTCTGTTATTTCTCATATTTTTTTGATTTTCTTTTGGGGGAATTCGGAAAGTTACGTGTCTATTCTATAAAAAGCACTAAAATGATAGACGTGTATCAAATCATATCAAAATATCTGGTGGGTGAAAGTTCGGAAACAGAGAATGGCGAGTTGGAGACCTGGCGTAGGCTGAGTGAAGAAAATGAAAGGATTTTTCAGGAACTTAGTGAAAGCTGGGTGTTGGCGAATAGTAGTTCTCTTCCTCCATGTTATCCTGATAAAGAAAGAGTCTGGAACAAAATACTAACAAATATTAAGCAAGTAAGAATTGTAAAAGGATATTCGCGTACAGTATTAGTCCGAACGGCAAGTATAGCGGCTCTCTTTGCTCTTATAATTGGTTTTTCTGCTTCACTCCTATATAATACGATATACAATAATAAGCCGGTAGAAAATATTGCCTTCAGGACTCGTTGGGGAGAAAAAGCTGAAATAACTTTACCTGATGGTTCAGTCGTACTTTTGAATTCTGGTTCTAAACTGGCTTATAATACAGATTATAATTTTCAGAACAGAAAAGTTCAATTGGAAGGACAAGCTTTTTTTGATGTAGCGAAAGATAGAAAGAATCCGTTTATAGTAGCGGTTGGTGGCATCAATGTCAATGTGCATGGAACGGCTTTTGATGTGAATGGTTACAAGGATGATGAGTCTATTGAGGTTTCTTTATTGAGAGGCCATGTGAGTATATCCGGTACGGATGGGAAACTGCTGGTTGATATGCAACCTAACCAAAAGGCTATTATCCGGAAAGATGATTTCTCACAGAATCAACTTGTAGCCTGTGATGCTGATACTGAAGGTATATGGAGGTATAATAAACTTAAGATAGAGGATGAACCGTTAGAAACCGTATTGCATAAAATGGAACGTTGGTATGGGGTGCGCATCCACCTTACTGGTGTTTCAGATAATAAACATTATTGGTTGACTATCAAAACGGAGTCCTTAACAGAAACACTTGAAGTTATTAATAAAATAACTCCAATCAATTATAAAATAGATGGAGAGGAGGTGCATATATCATATAAATAGGGCATAAAGAGCACGAAAGACGGCCATCTCTCGTGCTCAAAAACACAAAACGATTTTCAGCAAAATACTAACCTGCCAATACTGGTAGGAAAGAGCGTATTGTATTTTGTAGGCAAAGGTAATACTAAATTTTTATTAAACATTAAATCAAATTACAATGTCTAACATTAAACGGCTATTATGTGGTGTTTTAACCTTATTTTACATAATAAGTTCAATACCTTTAATGGCGCAAACTACATTAAAAATTCAGCTTTCTTCAAAAGAATTTTCTTTGGATAAGTTGATTAAAGAGATAGAGAATAAAACAGATTATACTTTTGTTTTTGATAATACTATCGATTTAAAACAAAAAGTGAGTACAACATCCGGTAACATCTCTGAAATCCTGAAGCAGGCTTTTAATACTAAGGGGATCACTTTTGAGTTCGTGGGTAAACAGATTATTCTAAAAAAAGAACCTGTACTAATGGTAAAAAAACGTCAGATTACCGGAAGTATCACGGATGAATCCGGTGAACCTCTCATCGGGGCCAGTATTATGGTTAAGGGAACTTCTATAGGAACTGTTACTGATTTGAACGGAACGTTTAGTCTTACCGGAGATTTTTCGGATAAGAGTATTCTTTTATTTTCGTATATAGGAATGAATTCAAAAGAGATACAGATCGGTCGGAATGTTATATTTAATGTTGTGCTGGAGTCAGACACCAAAGCTTTGGAAGAAGTAGTGGTTGTTGGATATGGTACTCAAAAGAAACTGAATGTAACCGGAGCGATCGATGTTGTATCGTCCAATACTTTAGAGAAAATGCCAGTATCCAGTATTACCCAAAGTCTACAAGGAAGTGTGCCGGGTATCATTATTACAGATGGAGGAGGAAAGCCCGGAACAGCCCTTTCGATTAATGTAAGAGGGCAAGGAACTTTAGGAAGTACGGAACCATTAGTTGTTATAGATGGTATCCCTACGGGAATCGGCGATTTCAATATTTTGAATCCAAACGATGTTGAATCTATCTCTGTACTAAAAGATGCTTCTTCGGCAGCTATTTATGGGTCACGTGCAGCCAATGGAGTGTTGGTGGTCACCACTAAAAGAGGGAATAAAGAACAAAAGCCCGTTATAAATTTCTCATATAACTATTCAACTCAAACCCCGACCAAAGTTCCTGAAATGCTGAATTCATGGGAATATGCCGAATTGCGTAACGAGCAATTAACTAACTCGGATAAAATGATTCAATTTACTCCCAAAAATATCGAACTGATGAAAAACGGAATGGACCCTGATAACTTCGCGAATGTAAACTGGTGGGATCAGGCTGTAAAGAGTCATAATGATTTGCAAAACGTAAATTTAAGGATTTCTGGTGGTAATACCAAGATGAATTATATGGTTTCGGGAGGTTATACAAGTCAGAATGGATTGATCGATTATACAGACTTTAAGAAATACAATGCAAGAGCTAACTTGAATATTCAGATTATAGAAAATCTGGATGCATCGGCAAATATCTCATACTATCGTGATGAGACGCAAGTTCCTTATAACTATGATCGTTTTTTCAGCGAAGTAATGAATATGGCTCCCTATGTTCCTGTGAAAAAACAAAACGGAGATTGGGGACATCTTAATAACGAAACAACAAACCCCATTGCATGGATAAAAGATGGTGGATACAGAAAGAGTTATGATGAAAATTTATCTATGTCTATGTCTGCAAACTGGGAAATCCTAAAGGGATTGAAACTAAAAGGACAAGCTGCTTATAATCATTGGACACCGGGGCATACGGAAATATCTAAAACAATTGAAATGTCCAACGAAGATGGTTCACTGTCATTAATCAATGATCCAAATGGAGTTAGCCGTCAGTTTGTAACCAAAAACCTGATTGTTCTGCAAGGATTATTAGATTATGAGAGGCAGTTTGGAGCACATAATATACATGCATTATTAGGCTATTCGGATGAACATTACAAGAGTTCATGGGTAGGCGGATGGAGATGGTATGTTCCGGATAACAGTATGGAGGAGATTGATGGTGCTACAGGTGCCGGAGATGCTCAGGGTACATGGGGCTCATCGGATGAATGGAGAATGCGCTCATACTTTGGTCGTGTGAATTATGCTTTTGCAGGTAAATATTTTGTAGAAGGTAATTTCAGATACGATGGTTCTTCACGTTTGGCTCCTGGGCATCACTACACTTTTTTCCCTTCCGGATCATTGGGATGGAGAATTTCAGAAGAACCTTTTATGAATTTTTCAAGGAAGTATCTAGATAATTTGAAACTACGTGTTTCTTACGGACAATTAGGAAATCAAAGTATTTCCCTTTATCAGTATGCAGAAGTTATTACTACTGATCCTAAAGGGTATATGTTTGGACACAAGTGGGTACCGGGCTCGTATATCGGAAAGTTACCCAATACGGAAATTGGTTGGGAAATATCGAATATTTTTAATATAGGTATTGACCTGGGTTTCTTTAACAACCGTTTATCTACCACTTTTGACTGGTATAACAAGCATACAAAAGATATCCTGTTGGATGTACCGGTATCTTCAGTCATAGGTATTCCTGTCTCAGTGCAGAATGCCGGAAAGATGAAAAACTGGGGGTGGGAACTTCTGGTAGGTTGGAAAGATCAAGTGAATAAGTTTAGTTATAGTGCAACCTTCTCCCTTTCCGATCAGCGGAATGAGATCATTGATCTTAAGGGTACAGGTCCGTTCAAAGGTGACAGAACCATCACGCAGGAAGGTTATGCATTGAATACATTATATGCTTATGTAGCTGATGGCTTTTATGCATCTGAAGAAGATATAGCCAGCAGTCCGAAATTTGAGGGATATGCAAGCCAACTGAAAGTAGGAGATATTAAATATAAGGATATCTCAGGACCAAATGGGACACCGGATGGTAAGATAGATAGTTATGATAAAACTTATGTGGGATGGAGTGCTCCCAGATTTATGTATGGATTAGATCTGACAGCAGAGTGGAAAGGAGTGGATGTACGGGCTTTTTTTCAAGGAGTGGGAAAACGTGACGAATATGTTCACGGACAGATCATTTATCTCAGCGGTGGCTTTAAACATATCCAGAAAGATCGTTGGGATCCGGCTCGCTCGGTAGAGGACAACTTGAAGTATGCCAAGTACCCACGCTTGACAGACGGACAGGGAAACAATTATGAAATGTCAACTTTCTGGAAACATAATGCTGCTTACTTAAGACTTAAGAATTTTCAGATAGGTTATACTCTTCCCAAGAAATGGACAAGTAAAATTACGATGGAGAGAGTTCGGTTCTACTTCTCGGGCAATAACTTATTTACTATAACCAAATTCCCTTATGTAGATCCGGAAGGAAGTTCGGGTGGTGCTTACTATCCACAATTGAAAACATTCTCTTTTGGCGTTGATATAACAATCGGAAAAAATTAAAATAACATGCATATTATGAAATATACAGTTCTGACTTGCCTGAGTATATGTCTGATATTATGCTCTTGTACAAATGGATTAGATCTATATCCTACAGATAAAATATCTTCCAACAAATTCTGGAAAACAGCAGACGATGCATTGAAAGGGGTTAATGCTACTTATCAGTACGTTTTTCCTGAATCGGATGAATATGGAATGGATTTGTTTTTTTATGAATCGGCATCTGACAATTCGTATAATCAACATAGTAATCAGTTTGGAAATTTTCAGCAGATCGCTTTGGGAGCTTATGAATCTAATCATGCAGCCATCAAAAAAATGTGGGATTTGCGTTATGAATGTATCCGTAAATGTAATGAATTTATGGAAAACATAGAAAGAGTCTCTATGGATGAGAGTTTGCGTGAGAGATATACCGGAGAAGTATGTTTTCAAAGAGCATATGCTTATTATTATTTGATTGCATTGTTTGGAGATGTTCCGTTGGTAGATAAGACTTTAACTATACAAGAGGCTGGTAAAGTAACCAGAACTGCCCGGAAAACAGTTGCCGATTTTATAATTAAAGACCTGGATTTTGCTATTGAAGTATTGCCGGAATCATATAGTGGTGATGATGACGGGCGTGCTACTAAATGGGCGGCACTTGCTTTGAAAAGCAGGGTATGTTTATTGATGGCTGGTGATTACCGCGAAAATCCAAACAGCGAATATTGGGGATTGGCTGCTGATGCTGCTTATAAAGTATGGAAAGAAAGCAAACATCAACTTTATAGAAAAGGGACTTCCGGAGCCGATAGCTATGCCAAATTGTTTTATGATAACGATGCGAGTGCTTCTAATTCGGAAGTAATTTATGAAACCCAATTTACAACTCTTGAAAGACCTCTTTATGGCTTTACTGTCAAACTGGCTTGTGTGAGTGATGGGGGATGGAATTCCTGGACTCCGACCCAGGATATGGTAGATGCTTATTATATGAAAAGTACGGGCAAGCGTATTGATGAAGAAGGATTCGGTTATGATCCTGATAGACCGTATGAAGGCAGAGATCCACGTATGAAAGCTTCGATATATTATCCGGGAAATACCACATTGAAAGGATTGACATATAATAGTCAGCCTGGAGAAGGGGCGCCTGACCGGATGGACCAGCATAATGGTACAAAAACCGGTTATGGCTGGAAGAAATTTCTTGATCCGGCATTACTTGGGACATGGGATACCGGAAAAGATTTTCCTTTGATCCGATTGGCAGAAGTCCTTCTTAACTATGCAGAAGCCAAGAATGAGGCCTTGGATACTCCCGATCAAAGCATTTATGATGCAGTTAACGCTGTACGCCTTCGAGTACAAATGCCAAAATTGGAATCAGGACTGGATAAAGATAAAATGAGAGAACGTATCCGGGATGAACGCAGGGTGGAACTAGCCTTTGAAGGTACACGTTTCTTTGATATTCGTCGTTGGCATATAGCAGATGAAGTTCTAAATCTGCACAATGGATGGATATTGGGTATGAAACTCAATAATCCGGACAACTATATCGTGGATGATGAAGGATATGTACGTGCCGGAATACGTATTTTTAATTCAGAAAAACATTATCTGTGGCCAATACCACAGAGAGAAACCGAACTTAATCCCAATTTACTACCTAATAATCCGGGCTGGAACTAAATACTTAATTTACATATAGTTTTTTATGAAAAACAGATTTATAATATTTATTGTAACCCTGTTTCTAGGGGTGTCGTGTGCTTACTCACAAGTAGATTTATCAAAATACGTAGATCCGTATATTGGAGTAGAAGGAGGTGGAAATGTATTTCCGGGACCTTGCGTGCCATTCGGAATGGTTAAACTTGGACCGGATTGCGGTAATAAAGATTGGAATGCCGGGTGGGATTCTACGGGGAATATACATGGGTTCAGTCATACACATGTGAGTGGTACAGGAGGCGGATGTAAATATGGTAACATTTTGATGTTGCCAATGACCGGAGAAATCAATCTGGATGATTATTCGTCTCCACGTTTTGGAGAAGAAGTCCTGTTAGGGGAATATGCTGTGGGGTTAAGCAGATATAATACTCATGCCAGATTGACTGCACTCTCCAGAAGCGGATTTCATGAATATACTTTTCCAGAAGGAACAGATTCAAAAGTAATCATTGATCTGGGCAGCTTCCTGCAATCGCACGAAAAACAAATGCTGGTAGGTTCTGAAGTGAAAATAGTTTCTGATACTGAAGTAGAAGGTTATTCACGTGTTAGAGGAGGGTGGAATGAAGGAGGAGCCTATACCGTTTATTTCTATGCTCAGTTTGATACTCCGGCTACTGAAGTAGGGACCTGGAAAGGAAATAAAATATATCCGGGAAAACTGTCACAAACTGATAGTAACGAAAAGACTGGTGCTTATTTTAAGTATGAAACTACTGAAGGACAAAAAATACGGGCTAAAGTAGGAATTTCATTTGTTGGGTTAAATAAGGCCAGAGCCAATCTATCTGAAATGAAATCATGGGATTTCCAGGAAGTAAAAGATATGGCTGTCGATCAGTGGAATCAACTCCTTTCAAAAGTCCGGATTACCGGAACGGAAGAAAATAAGAAGATTTTTTATACGGCAATGTATCACAGTTACCTGCAACCGGTAAACCGGACTGGAGAAAATCCGAAATGGGTATCTGATGAGCCTTATTATGATGACTATTTTGCAATTTGGGATACTTTCCGGGCAACACATCCTTTATTTACATTACTGACACCTTCCGTACAAACAGATATGATTCGTTCGCTTATTGATATATATAAACATGACGGATATATGCCGGACGCCCGGAGTGGAAATGATAACGGGAGAGTACAAGGGGGAACAGACTGTGATATACTGATTGCAGATGCAATAGTTAAAGGATTGAAAAATATTGATTACGAGACAGCTTTGCAATCAATGGTAAAGAATGCAGAAGTGCCTCCCGGAGGTGATGAACGGAAAGAAGGTAGAGGAGGTATTGCAGATTATAATACGTTAGGTTATGTCTCAACAACTTATGAGCGTGCAGGAAGCAGGACTTTTGAATATGCTAATTGTGATTTTGCAATCGCAACTGTAGCCGGCATATTAGGCAAACCTGATGTTGTAGAGAAATATTATCGACGTGCTAATAACTGGCAAAACATCTGGAATGACGGGATAGAGAGTTTAGGACATAAGGGTTTTCTATGGCCTAAGAGTGCTGATGGTACTTGGTGGTCAGAAGATAAGTTTTCTGTTTTCACAAGTGGTACATGGCCGGATTTCCTTTATGAAACATTTTCTTGGGAGATGTCTTTTTATGTACCTCATGATGTGAACAGGTTGATAGAGAAATGTGGTGGGAAAGAGAAATTCATTAATCGTTTGGATACTTATTTCACACATGAGCGTTGGGATCAACGTTGGTTTATGGGGTTATTCCAAATATCCAATGAACCGGGATTTTTGGTACCTACCTTTTATAACTATGCAGGCCGGCCGGATAAAACAGCAGAAGTAGTCCGTAAAACATTACAGACCCGTTACAATACAACTCGTGAAGGTATTCCCGGAAATGATGATTCTGGCTCAATGTCTTCCTGGTATATTTTTCATGCTTTGGGCTTTTATCCTAATGCCGGGCAAGATGTATATCTTATTTCGAGCCCACTGTTTCAGGAAGCTATTATTTCGCTTGAAAACGGAAAGGAATTAAGAATTGTAGCAAAAAATGCCAATGATAAAAATATCTATATACAATCTGCCAAACTGAATGGACAGGAGCTGGACAGGTGTTGGTTCCGACATACTGATATATCAGATGGAGGAAATCTCGAATTTGTTATGGGCAATAAACCCTCAAAATGGGGACAGTCGGGAGAACTACCTCCTTCTATGTCATCAAAAAATAAATAAAAGAACTGAAAATGAAGAATAGAATAAAATATTTATTGGGAGTTCTTATTATATCTCCTATGTATATGTATAGTAAAGACTTTAATGTTTCTTCTCCTGATAATAAGATCACTTTGAGCGTGAATGTGGAGGACAGGATTAGTTGGAGTGTGAATTGCAATTCCACTCCGGTGATACTTCCCTCTTTTATTTCACTACAGACGAAAGAAAAAACATTAGGAGAAAATCCGCATGTCCGTAAATCAAAAATTCATACTGTAAATGAAACGATTACAACTCCTGTTTATAAAAAAAGAATAATAGAGGACAAATATAGGGAGTTGAATCTCACTTTTGCAGGAAATTATGCACTACAATTCAGGGTATATGATGATGGAGTAGCCTATAGATGGATCGGTTTACAGAAAGAGGATATAACCATCTTGTCGGAAGGGGTGGAATTTAATTTTGCGAAGAGAAATTCAAAAGCATACGTAGGATACGTGAATGCCAAAGAAGAGGATGTGTATTCATGTTCTTTTGAAAATACGTATAAGCATATTCCTTTAGAGAAAATGTCTGATTTTTGGCCGGCTTTTGCTCCTGTATTGGTAGAACAGGACGGAATAAAATGCGGAGTTACAGAAGCTGACCTTGAGGATTATCCCGGAATGTTTCTTCGGATAAACAAGAAGTCCAGACAGGGATTAATTGCGGACTTCGCTCCGTATCCTGTTGAAGAGGTGCAGGGAGGACATAATAACTTACAATCGCTTGTCGTAAAACGGGCTGATTATATAGCGAAGACCAAGGGTAACAGGACTTTCCCTTGGCGAGTAGTCATTATTGCAGATGAGGATAAGGATTTATTGAATAATGATATGGTATATAAATTGGCTAGTCCTTGCCGTATTAATGATACATCCTGGATTAAACCGGGAAAACTGGCATGGGATTATTGGAATGCATGGAATATTTATGGCGTAGACTTCCGTGCCGGAATTAACACAAACACTTATCTCTATTATATTGATTTTGCAGCAAAAAACGGTATCGAATATGTTTTACTCGATGAAGGATGGGCAGAAAGTACAGATATTATGAAAGTTGTGCCGGAGATCGATTTACCTTATATCATTCGGTATGCCCGGTTAAAAGGAGTCTCTATTCTTTTGTGGGGAGGATGGTTGCCTTTGAACCAAAAGATGGACGAGGCTCTTGAGCATTATGCTAAGCTTGGAGTTAAAGGGTTTAAAGTTGATTTCATGGATCGGGACGATCAGAAAATGGTTGACTTCTACTATCGGTTGGCACAAAAAGCGGCAGAGCATAAACTTATTATAGATTTTCATGGAGCCTATAAACCTACCGGGCTACAACGTACTTATCCGAATGTTATCAACTTTGAGGGGGTATATGGTTTGGAATACCTGAAAGGGGATTATCCGGATATGCCTTTCAATGACGTAACAATCCCTTATATAAGGATGTTGGCCGGACCGGTTGATTATACTCCGGGAGCTATGTTTAATGCTAATAAAGAAAGTTACAGAGGTATTCATTCAATTCCTATGAGTCAGGGAACCCGTGCACATCAGGTTGCTTTGTATGTAGTTTTTGAATCTCCTTTGAATATGTTGGCGGACAGTCCTAATAATTATATGAAGGAGCAGGAGACAACTGATTTTATAAGAAAAATACCGACTGTTTTTGACCAAACAGTAGCTCTGGATGGTAAAGTAGGCGAATATGCAGTCATTGCCAGAGAAAAATCGGATGCGTGGTATTTGGGGGGTATTACGAATTGGGAAGCACGGGAAATTACAATCGATTTCTCTTTTTTAAAGAAAGGTAACTGGCAGATGGAATTGTTCAGGGATGGAATTAATGCTGACCGTAATGGCAATGATTACAAGCGGGAAGTCATCAATGTGAATATTGACAGTAAACTAAAAGTGTCACTTGCCCCCGGAGGAGGAATGGCGGCTATTATCAGAAAAATCAATCATTAACCTTTAAATATATAATAAAATGAAACATTTAAACTTATTCGTAGTGTGTTGTCTATCATTAATGGCAAGCAGTTTGTCTGCAAAAGATTATTATGTGAGAATCGGTGCCTCTGGGAATGGAGATTCCTGGGAACAGGCTTCTGGTAATTTGTCAGAAACGTTGTTAAATGCATCGACCGGATCGACAGTACATGTAGCTGCCGGTGAATATAAACCGACTTTAAACTTTAAAGGAGATAAGAATACTCCTGCAGAGTTTCGTTTTAAAATAACCGGTGGGGTAACTCTATTAGGTGGATATCCGGCCGACGGTAACAGAGAAAGGAATCCTCAGGTCAATATTACTTCATTAAATGGCCAGATTGATGAAAGTACGAATGTATATACAATAGCGTACGTGTCATTGGGGAGTCAGATGGCTATTGTTGATGGATTTACTTTTAAGAACGGAAAAGGAGAAAACGGAGAACATTATGGTGATTTTAGCGGAGGTGCCGGAGCTATTATTTTAAAAAGCGGAAACGAGACCGAGGGGGGATCTCCGACCGGAACCGGTTTGAAATTGTCTAATTGTATCTTTGAAAACAACTCGGCTGCATGGGGCGGTGCATTAAAATTACAACGTCCGGACAATCAGCAGGAACTGGTTGTTCTTGAGGTGGAGAATTGTACTTTTACCGGTAATAAATCAGATCAGAATGGGGGAGCTATTACAGCATGGGGTTATGATATCAGACTTAAAAACTGTCAGTTCATAAATAATACTGCCGAAATCTCCGGGAATAATGGTGGAGCAATAGCTGCTTATGAATCGACAATCAGTGCTGAAAATTGTGTCTTTCAGAAAAATATAGCAGGTAGTAATGGTGGTGCTCTTTTTTCTGAAAGAGGACAAAATATGACTGTTGTCAACTGCCAGTTTAATGAGAATGCCGGATGGGAAGGAGGCGCTGTCCGGTATACTAATAGTGACGAAACAGAGGCGAAAGTACTTGTAAAAGACTGCACATTTATCAAGAATAAAGATGCTAAATCAAATGGTAATGGTTCAGGAGGAGCTATCAATTTTACAGCATGGAATTCTACAATTGAGGTGGTGAACTGTGATTTTGATGGAAATACAGTTGGTAATGCCGGAGGAGCATTGCGTATTAGTGGTAAATTCAAATTAGATCATTGTGATTTTTATAATAACATAGCTGGAGCACATGCTGGTGGATGGCTGGATGGAGATGAGGCTACCGTAAATAATTGTATTTTTGGAAAAAACATCAGTACCGGTAATGCAGAAGGTACAGCTCTCAAAGGGCAGATTAAGAATCTGACATTATCAGATTGCCGTTTTTATGAAAATGTAGGTAACTCTATTCTGGGCATTGGTTGGGAATCAAGAGTGAAAATGAGTAATGTTTCCATTTACAATAATACAGCTACAGCACTGGCTTTTCAGAATGCTTATGCAGATATCCGGAATATCACAATCAGTGGAAACAGGTCGATCAATAACGGTGCTATCATGAACGGTAATTGGGAGGGATATTCTGAGATTAATCTTGTTGGTGCTACTATTATAGGTAATGAGTCTGCCGAAGGTAAGGACAGTTTCTTTAAAACAGCCGGCGACTGTTCTATTACCCTCAATAATGCTATTTATGCTTTAAATACTGTAGGAGGAATTATAGATGAAACAGATTATTCTACCGGAGACTTTATGTCTTTTGTTCATTTATATTCAATCTGGAATAACAAACGCTTTATTGATGCGGATGATTATTATGGTGAAGATATCTCTGATACCCCTATCGGAATAGGTTCGACTATCACAGAACTGGAGGAAGTGAATTCACAAATGGTACACTTATTGACCGGAAATAGTAATCCGGCTATAAAAACGGGCAATCCGGTATTGGCTGGAACAAATGACCAGGTAGGAAATATACGTCCTGAAACTCCGAGTATGGGAGCTTGTGAACCGACGAATACGACAGGTCTGGAACTTGAAACGATGAATGCTTCAAAAGGATTATTGATTTATCCAATGCCAGCAACAGCAAATTTCGTAGTTAAAGCAAATATCGGAACAGCCGTTAATGCATGTATCATGATCTATTCGGACAACGGACTGTTTGTATGTAAAAATGAGATGCAGATAAATGGAGCAACAGCTGAATATCACGGATATTTGCCATCTGGGAGATATTTGATTATAGTTGAGGCCGGTAACTCTGCATATACAGGTAAATTGATTGTTAAATAAAGGAGAATAGATTTTGTAGGAGAAAAGAATGTTTTTCTCCTACAAAATCTAAAAAGTAATACACATGATATGAGAACGATTTCCCAATTTATGTTTTTGTTGATACTTACGTTTGTTTTGATTCTCCAATCGGCGAATGCGCAACAGAGAATGGAGTATACTTATCCTCAATGCCCCTATGGCAAGGATTTGTCACAAACGCTTACTTTTAAAATAATGCTTCGTTGTGCGCGTCCCGAAGATGTCTCGAATTTAGATATGGGACGTGTTTTGAATTATATTAAACAGATAGATTGTATAACCAGGGGATTACCTAAAATAGTTATATTAGGGGGATTTCAGCAAGACGGACATGACCATCAATATCCTTGGTGGACTCCAATTAACGATTCTTTTACGGCTCCTGGAGGATTAACCGGAAAAGAAGCCCTTCTGTGGTTGATGCAACAAGCACGTAGGTACAATACTAATTGTACTTTTCATGTTAATCCGTTCGATGCTTACAAGGACTCTCCTAAATGGTCGGTCTATCAGGAGAAAGATTTGATTTGTCGGAAAGAGTCCGGAAGCCTTGTTCCAGGTGGAGTGTGGTGGAATAGGCAAAGTTATATGGTTAACCTCGTTAAAGAGTGGGAAAGTGGAATAACCAAACAGAAAATAGATGAGTTTTTAGAAGAAGTTCCTTTAGTAAAAGAGACGGGAGTATTATATTTTGATAATATCACACAATATCCGGCCAGTCCCTATCATGGTATAACTAAAGATGATCAGCGCGATGCAATAAAGAAATGCGCCGAATATCTGAAACAGGCCTATGGTATCCAGTTGATAGGTGAGTATGCCGATCCTCAATTGTATGGATTTCTTTCCCAGGGGATTACATGGGATTGGAATGAATCACTCAATGTGAATCAGATGGAAATTCCGGCTTATATTATGTGTGGAGGTAGGGATGTAGCCCATGATACTTTGCTTGGACAAACTATTAATTTGAAACCTCATTTGCAGGTATTCGGAACCAGTTTGCAATTGGAAGATATTCAGTTTCAATACAATCCCGACAGAGTATTAAGAGAGTTTACGCATCATACTCTTACTTACTTTTATCTGAACCGCTTGTTGCGTAAAGAATATATACATGAGGGCTCGTTATATCGGTTGACTTTGTCTGATAATGTTGTGAGTGAATACAGTGATGATATCCACAAAGTATATCGTGACAACAAATTAGTTAAAAAAGGATATGATGTATTTCTTCCTGTATATTGGCAAAATCATCCGGAGATCATGACTTATTCGCTGAAGGGGGGGGACTTTACCTGGAGTTTTCCCAAAGAATGGGCACAAATCCGAAATGTGGATATCTATACATTCAACGGAAGTTTTAGCGGTCTCTCAGTGGTAGAATTAGGGCGTACAATATCCGGAAATCAAATATCTTTGACGATGGACGCCAATAAAGCACTTATTATTGTCCCTGCCGGAACCGATATGGCCACTAAAGACAATATTTACTCAAATGTTTCTTCCGGTATTGTGAAATTCCTGGATAAAGATGAAATTACTCAGAGAAACTGGACATCCGGGTATGGAACTTTAGGATATGAGATATTTGGTTGTCAGTCAGTGAAAGAAAAGAGCAATGTGAAAATTGAGTATATAGGCGATGAGCTGATTGTCAAAGATGAGAATGCAGTAAAGAGTAATGCTTTGTTATATCCGGATGATAAATTCAAACGGATCCAGGCTGTACGGACATCCCGGTTACATCAGCTTATAGATATTAATGTTTCCGAAGAGAAGCCTTTAAAAATTTCTCTTTATTTTGCCGATTATGAGGATAAGAATATTCAAATGTTGGTAGATGTTATTGATGTCAATACAAAGCAGGTACTTCATTCTACTATTCTGAAGGATTTTACAGAAGGGGTTTATTTGTCATATTCAATGAAAGGACATTTACAAATAAGACTTACTCGTTTCTTTTATGATTATTACAATGATCCTGACTATCCGGTATGTTCCGGTATTTTTATTGACACTGATACGCCGACCGGTATAAACAATGATGTGGAAAAGAATCTTTCTGATAGGGTGTGGAATTATCCGAATCCTTTCAAGTTCTGGACTACCTTCTATGTGCCTGTAGATAAACCGCAAAATATTCAATTAAAAATTTATTCTACACAGGGGTGTTTGTTGTTCAGTAACTCATATTATGCCCATGAGGCAGGAATTACCAAATTAACAGTTCGTGAAACGGATATAAATAAAGGCCATCTCTCCAATGGCCTTTACCTATATGTAATCCAGACAGAAACATTTTATATAGGAGGACAATTATTACGAAATTAATGATGATGCATACATATTCATAAAATAAGGGTGCTTTAATTTTCTTAGCACCCTTTACTCTTATAAATCTTCGTATCGTTTTTATTTCGTGAACAGCAATTCCCGGTATTTAGGTAATGGCCATATTTCGTCATCAATTTCCATTTCCAGATGGTCGATGTGATCACGGATACTTTCCAGATAGGGGCGTACGGTTTCTTCATAAGCGAAAGCCTTCTCCTGAAAGTTTTCTTTGTGATTGGCCACTTTACGGGCTTCAGTCATATCTTTAACCAAAACTTTGATTGCAGTAACCCGGCGGGAAATTTCTTTGATCAGTTCTTTCCGGTCGGCACTCATTACTTCGTACTCTTCGGGAGAGAATATTTCTTTCATACCCAGTAAGTTTTCTAACAAACGATTCTGGTAACTTACGGCGATAGGTACAATATGGTTTATTGCGAGATCTCCTAATACACGACTTTCTATTTGTACTTTCATCGTGTATTTTTCTAATTCCACTTCAAGACGGCAGGCAAGTTCTGTTTCGTTAAAAATGCGTTCGCCTATCAATACGGATTTAGATTGATTGTCTACGTAGTGCATCAATGCTTCCGGAACGTGGCAGATATTGGTTAATCCGCGGCGGGCGGCTTCTTGTTTCCATTCTTCCGAATAACCGTCACCTTCAAAACGGATGGGTTCTGAAGCAATGATTGTTTCTTTTAGCAGGCGGAAAATTGCTTCGTCTTTACCGATACCTTCTTCCATTAACTTTTCAACAGAAGCACGAAATTCGTTAAGCTGGTTAGCCATAGCTGCATTGATAGCAATCATGGCAGCAGCACAGTTGGAAGATGATCCGGCAGCACGGAACTCAAAGCGGTTTCCGGTGAAAGCAAATGGAGATGTGCGGTTTCTGTCAGTAGTATCCAATAAAATTTCGGGGATGCGTCCGATACCGAGTTTAAGCGTTGTTTTTTCTTCCGGTGTCATTTTGCTACTCCCTACCTGGCGCACGATTTCGTCTAATGTAGAGGAGAGTTGTCTGCCTAAGAAGATGGATAATATGGCAGGTGGGGCTTCATTGGCTCCCAATCGGTGACTGTTACCGGCACTCATAATAGAGGCACGCAGCAAGTCCTGGTTTTTGTAAACCATCATTAATACGTTGACCAGGAAGGTAAGGAAAAGCATATTGCCTTTCGGATTCTTGCCCGGGGCAAAAAGATTGATACCGGTATCTGTGCAGAGTGACCAGTTGTTATGTTTGCCCGAACCATTGACACCGCTATACGGTTTCTCATGTAGCAATACTGCAAAGTGATGTTTACGGGCAATGCGCTTCATCAGGTCCATGACCAATTGATTGTGGTCATTGGCCAGGTTGGCATTCTCAAAGATGGGAGCAAGCTCAAACTGGTTAGGGGCAACCTCGTTGTGCCGGGTTTTTGCAGGTATGCCCAGTTTATGGCATTCTATCTCCAACTCTTTCATGAAAGCGGTAACACGGGGGGGGATAGAACCAAAATAATGATCTTCCAATTGCTGGTCTTTAGCCGATGAATGTCCCATTAAAGTCCGTCCTGTCAGGCATAAGTCGGGACGGGCATTATATAAAGAGGAGTCAACAAGGAAATATTCCTGTTCCCAACCCAGGTTAGTAAATACCCGGGTTATATTTTTGTCGAATAGCTGGCAAACTTCTGTTGCGGCTTTATCTACTGCTGCGAGTGCTTTGAGCAGTGGAGTCTTATAATCCAATGCTTCACCTGTATATGAGATGAAAATAGTGGGAATACAGAGAGTAGTATCTACTACAAAAGCTGGAGAAGAAACGTCCCAGGCTGTATATCCGCGCGCCTCAAATGTATTACGTATTCCTCCGTTAGGAAAAGAAGAGGCATCAGGTTCTTGCTGAATAAGCAACTTGCCGGAAAAACGTTCTATGACTCCGCCATCTTCACTGAATTCGATGAAGCCGTCATGTTTTTCGGCTGTACCATCAGTCAGTGGCTGAAACCAATGGGTGTAGTGAGTCACATTCAGTGATTTTGCCCAACTTTTCATACCATTAGCGATAAGGTCAGCCATTTCGCGATTGATGGGAGTACCTTTTTCAATGGCATCCATTACAGCTTTGTAGGCTTCTTTAGGAAGATATTCCTGCATCTTCTTACGGTCGAATACGTGGGAGCCATAATAATCGGATAATTTGTTGGAAGGAGGAGTAATTTCCAAAGGACATCTGCTGGAAAGTTCCTGTAAAGCTAGAAATCTCATTTTTGACATAATAGTGTCTCTTTTATCAGTTGTTGGGCGCAAAATTATATGTTTTTTCTGAAAGTGCCCCTATTTTTTAGGGGGTAATTTTGGAAATACTGCTATTTTTCAGAAGATACCCCTGTCTGAAGAGACTATTTTTTTATATATCTATATGTTACCGCGCATTGTATCTTTTTAAATTGATTCATTATTCTATAACTTTCTTATTAATAGAATATGGTGTTTGTAATAAATTATAAATATAAAATGGGTAGAAGATAAATGAAAAATAGAGTTTTAGAAAATGAAAAAGTAATACAATGTGTACGTTTTGTAACTGGTTGTATATCAGTTTGTTAAATTGAACGTTTTTTTGTCTACGAGAAACGGGTCGGTCCTCTACCATTATCTTTGCCATGGAAAACATAGTTCTTTATGAACGTTAATAAG
>ERZ1108168.521-NODE-521-length-28684-cov-6.240595_pt1 | contig 28684 bp, 27 predicted proteins | sample MGYA00403704_ERZ1108168 | MGnify/ENA primary metagenome ERZ1108168 (study PRJEB35170, sample SAMEA104062421) | human gut metagenome | biome: human gut; feature: human-associated habitat; material: faeces | place: Denmark | collected 2012-06-12 ...
TTAATAACAAATAAAAAAGTATTCAATTATTAGGAATACAACATAGAAGTATGAAATAAACAATGGTCATCCAACCATACATACCTACCTGCCAGGAGGTCAATGAGAAGAAATCTGCTTTAAAAGCACGGACTATACCTTTTGAAACTGAGAGATTTTCCATCTCCCGAATAGCATAGAACTGAAAATAAACTCCTATTATCAAAGCCAAAATAAAATCAAGTATCCAATTACCCAGAATCATACTGCCACCAATGCTTATGGGAATATAATGCGTAATCCACTCCCCGACAATATCTGCTAACGTACATCCCGCTCCGCAGTGTAAAGTAGAAAGAGCAACAGACTGCCATTGTGGATGAGTTTTACTCATATCCATTTCCATATTCATGTCCATCTTCATGCTTTCACCAGTCATATTCTGTTCAGGCATTATCATTTTAGCGGTTTTACTTTGCCCCAATTTATTGTAAGCCCATAGTGCAAGATAACTTCCCCATAATGCAGTTAATATCCACACTACATTCATTATTTTCATAGATTGTTTATGGCAGGTAAGATCATATGCGATATGAACGGCAATACCAATTCCGGAACAAACAAAAAATACAGCAATCAGATTGAACATACTTTTATAGTTTTAAAATAATTGTAAGTACAACAGTCGCTTTTTTAAATGGTTCACTGTACCGGTAGTAAATAAACAAAGGGTCCCGGCATTTGCAGAATACCGGGACCCTTTGTTTATAAAATTTAGTAATGCGTTATCCACAGTGGAAAAACTCTTCCACTAATTCCATCATCTCTATGGGTTTATCCTTTATATCACTACGCAATGTGCTGTCATTGTATGCACGCAGCTTAGTGATAATACCGTCAATCATAGCCGGGCTGAATACATTATATTTTTCAAAGAAAGCACGTTGTTTCTCAAGGCAACCTGCAGATGCCGCACAACTGTCCGGAAGTTGTTCCAGCGTTTTCAGCTTATCTGCATTCTCTTGTTTATGGATATTCACATTGACATAGGTCTTTTCGGCTACATCCAATGCATTTTCCATTTCAAAACCATAACGGCAGGCTACTGCAAGTCCGGCTATCAATTGATAGATATCTGCCGAACCATCCGGAGAACGCATTTCTACAGTTTGCTTCTGAGTAGTGTCATAATTGGCAGGCTTCTCCAATGGATTGGCCAACATACACATATCAGTTTTAGCCGACCAGCCTAATGGTACACGCACTAATACCGAACGGTTACGATCTCCCCAACAAATATTGGTAGGTGCCTCCTGATGCGGTACCAGACGGAAGTAAGAAGTTGGATTCGTATTTCCAAAAGCAGTGATAGAAGGTGCAAGTACCATCATACCGGCAATTGCTTTACGGGCAGTTTCGGACAGTACGCCCTCTTTTAACATCTGGTTTTGTCCGTCTTTCATAATACGCATGTGGATATGCAGGCCTGATCCTGCTTTTCCAACAGTAATTTTGGGAGCAAACGTAATGTTGTACCCATAAGAAAAGGCCAGGTTACGAATCACCCATTTGGCGATCATCAACTGATCTGCTGCATCTTCTGCACGTACCGGAAGGAATTCTATCTCATTTTGTTCATATATCATGCCATCCAGCGCAAAGTTGCCAACTTCTGAATGACCATATTTGATCTGCCCTCCCGTTTGTGCAATATATGCCATACATTCTGTACGGAAATCGTTAAACTTGGCATAAGGAGTCGACTCATGATAGCCACGCTGATCAGTTGCCGGAAACATATCCTCATCTTCTGAGATCACATAATATTCCAATTCTCCCATTGCTTGAAATTCCATACCAGTTACATCTTTAAAAGCCTTACAAGCTTTATGTAATGTATATTCGGGAGAACTTTCCAGGGGTTCACCATCTTTATTAAAGAAAGAACAAAGCATGGAAACTGTTGGCAATTCTGCAAAAGGATCAACAAAAGCTGTACGGAACCGGGGAATTACATATAAATCACTACTACCTGCTTCTATAAATGGGAACAGACTGGAGCCATCCACACGTTCGCCACATGTCAGGATTGCATCTAAATAGGCAGCATTGTTGATGACAAAATTCAAAGTCTTCAATCGTCCGTCTGCTGCAGGATACATGAAATTGATCATCCGGATGTCATTCTTCTGAATATAAGTGATGATGTCAGCTTTTGTAAATTCGGATGCTGGTTTCTGAAGAAAGGCCACCAGCGAATGGGGGCTCATTGATAGTTCTTGGTTCATAATACGTCGGTTGTTTTTTATTGTTACATGGTTAACAGTTATATTTTGAACCAAAGATAACAAAAAGTTAGTTAGTTGAGTTATATATGTTGATAATAAAACACCTTTGCTTAACAAATGTTAGCGATTCGGCTATTATTTTCTTTTTCCAGCTATTTAACGCTTGTTCATTGATAAATACCATTCTTTATCTTAAATTTGCGAATATTGCCCTTCTACTTAGTAAAACTCTTAAAAAAAACTCAGAAAATGGAAATAAAAACATTTATAGCAAACTACCGGGAAGCTTTTGGAGAGGTGGCAGAATTACCAATCGTATTTTGGTACTCTGATACTCCTGAAAGCCAGACAGAAAAGATCAATGGTTGTTTCTTCAAGAACATGAAAAAGGTAAGAGACGGACATATTATCAGCTTAAATGCAGATGTTATCGGATGTGGTGGTGGAAAGTTTTATACAGGTTTTACCGATATGCCGGAACATGTGCCGACTTTTGTTTCCCTGAAAGAGAAATACAAACAGACCCCAGAGATGGTAACAGAGTTTATTGAACGTTTGGGGGTACCAAGGACTGCAAAGAATTATCTCCACTTTGCACCTATAAATAAGGTAGATACTTTCGATCAAATTGAAGGAATTTTATTTCTCGCAACACCTGATATGCTTTCCGGACTTACGACATGGGCTTGTTTCGATAATAACTCAGAGGATGCAGTTACATCACAATTCGGTTCCGGCTGTAGTACTGTAGTGACTCAAACAATCCTTGAAAACCGGAAAGGTGGAAGGAGAACTTTTGTGGGATTCTTTGATCCATCCGTGCGCCCTTACTTTGAACCGGATGTATTAAGTTATACAATTCCTATGTCCCGTTTTAGAGAAATGTATCAAACCATGCGTAGTAGTTGCCTGTTCGATACTCATGCCTGGGGAAAAATCAGAGAGCGTATGCAACCTCAATAAAAAAACAAAACTAATATGGATTCTATTATAGTTAGAAAATTGGCAGAACATGAAAAAGTTACTGCAATGCAGTTGTCATGGGATGTTTTTGTAGAATTTGATAATACGGATTGTAGTGAAGAAGGATTGAAAAACTTCCGTAATTTCATTGATGATAAAGAAATGGTGGACAGTCTTGATGCTTATGGCGCTTTTGATGCCAATAAACTTGTGGGCATTATTGCAACAAGAAGTACAGGAAGTCACATCTCATTATTTTTTATAAACAAGGAGTTTCACTACCGGGGAGTAGGTCGTAGTTTGTTCAATTTAGTCTTAGAAAATAGTAAAGCAAAAAAAATGACAGTCAATTCCTCTCGCTATGCAGTGGGATTCTATCACAAGTTGGGATTTACAGATGTTGAAAAAGAGCAGTTGACAGATGGAATCCGGTATACTCCAATGAAATACATACGACAAAAATAAAAAAGATAATAACGTTATGCCCTATACGCATTTTGGAAAACAAGCAGATGTATTCAAACATGTCATTTTGTGTGAAGTACTAAAGAGAGAAAAACCGGACCTATATGTAGAGACGAATTCTGCCTGTGCAGAATATATGCTAAGTAATAGTTTGGAGCAACAATATGGTATCTGCCATTTTTTGAATAACGTATCAGAATATAATGAATTTACCGATTCAATTTATCTGAATTTGGAAAGAAAGGCATACCGGGATCATTTGTATTTAGGTTCTCCCGGATTGGCCATGAATATTCTGAATTCTCCTTCGAATGAATTACTTTTCTTTGATATCGAAAAGGAACCTTTGAAAAACATTGAAGCATTTGCCCTACGAGACGGATTTAGAAACCGAATAAGAACATTCAATCAGGATTCTATCGGAGGAACGATGGAGCTATTACCGTCTCTTCCTGTCTCTTCTTTTATACACATTGATCCGTATGAAATAAATAAATCCGGAGAACCGGGAGGTTTTACTTATTTTGATGTGTTTCTTGAAGCGGCACAGGCAGGTATAAAGTGTTATTTATGGTATGGCTTTATGACTTTGAGTGTGAAAGAGCAATTGAATGCATATATTCTTAATGGCCTCCGAAACAATAAAATAAAGGGGTGTGCTTGTGTAGAGTTAATTCTTGAAATAATAGAACGAAATACCATTCCTTGTAATCCGGGGATACTTGGAAGCGGAATATTAACAGCCAATTTATCGAAGGATAGTAACACTATTCTACAGGATTATAGTAACCTGTTAGTCAATATGTATCAGGGAGCAATTTACAACGGAACTAACGGAACTTTATACAAAGAAGTCATTTTATAGCCTGAAAAAAATAATTATTTAGTATTTCATTTAGTGTAGACCTGCTGTGTTTTTGTACATTTGCAGCCAATTTCACGAATATAGAGATAACAGGAGGTCACAAAATGATACAAAATCCACAACGTCCAGTCAGTTCAATTGCTTTTCCTATATTGATAGCACTAAGTATTTCTCATTGTCTGAATGACTTATTGCAATCTGTCATAACAGCAACCTATCCCCTATTCAAAGACGATTTAGCTTTAAGTTTTGCTCAAATCGGGTTGATTACATTGGTTTATCAAATGTCAGCATCGGTATTCCAACCAGTATTCGGGCTTTTTTTTGATAAACGTCCGGTAGCATGGACGCTTCCCGCAGGAATGCTTTTCACAATGACAGGGATGTTGAATCTTGCTTTTGCTTCCAATCTGCATTGGATACTTCTTTCTGTATTTCTGATTGGTATCGGTTCTTCTGTTCTTCACCCGGAGGCATCACGCATCACTTCACTTGCTTCCGGAGGAAGAAGAGGCCTTGCACAATCTTTGTTTCAGGTAGGTGGCAATTTGGGTGGTTCATTAGGTCCTCTGTTGGTGGCATTATTGGTTGCTCCTTATGGGCGTCATCACATAGCTTTGTTCGCTATCTTGGCATTTCTGGCTATTCTGGTAATGATTCCCGTTTGCAGATGGTATAAAAAATATTTAAACCGGATAAAATGTGAATCTGTCACTATGAAGGCACATTTTGCTATGCCATTGCCAATGAACAAGACTGTTTTTTCTATTACACTTCTGCTTATTCTGATTTTCTCCAAATACATCTATATGGCAAGTTTGAACAGCTATTACACGTTCTATCTGATTCATAAGTTTGGAGTCAGTGTTCAGCAATCACAGCTTTTCCTTTTTGTCTTTTTGATTGCTACAGCTATCGGAACACTGGTTGGAGGTCCTATTGGAGATCGCATTGGGCGGAAATATGTTATCTGGGTATCAATTCTTGGTACGGCCCCTTTCAGCATGTTGATGCCTCATGTAGGTCTTGTATGGACAGTAGTACTTAGTTTTTGTGTTGGTCTGATGCTCTCGTCGGCATTTCCGGCTATCCTGTTATATGCACAAGAATTACTTCCTAATAAACTTGGATTGATTTCCGGTTTGTTCTTTGGTTTTGCTTTCGGAGTTGCTGGTATTGCTTCTGCAGTGCTGGGGAATATGGCAGACAAATTCGGCATTGAAGCTGTTTATAATGTTTGTGCTTTCATGCCTTTGCTTGGGTTGGTTACTTGGTTTCTACCAGATTTGAAAAAAATAAAATAATGATGAGTAAGATAAAAACAAAGAAAACTGGCAGGTGGAAAAGAAGACTCAAATGGGCTGTTCCAATCGGAATACTTTTGATTGTTGCAATGACGATGGCTGCTAATTACATTGTTGAATATACTACTGACTCATTGGTCTATAAGGATCCGGTTTCCATTCCCTATAACAAAGTCGGACTATTACTGGGAACTTCCAAAACTCTGCGTTCGGGTAATCCTAATCAGTATTTCCGGAACAGAATACAGGCAACTGTTGCTCTCTTTAAAGCACGGAAAATAGATGCTATTGTTATTAGCGGTGACAACAGTCGTGAGGGTTATAATGAACCCGAAGACATGAAAACTGAATTGTTGAAAGAAGGTATTCCTGAAAATAAAATCTATCTGGATTATGCAGGTTTTAGAACACTTGATTCTGTAGTGCGTATGGAAAAGATTTTCGGTCAATCCAGTTTTACCATCATATCTCAAGAATTTCATAATCGCCGGGCCATTTATATAGCGCAAGCCAGAGATTTACAGGTAGTGGGTTTTAATGCAGAAGATGTGAATGCCTACAGTGGTTTTAAAACACAGCTTCGTGAAAAATTTGCAAGAGTTAAATTATTCCTGGACTTATATACAAATAAGAGTCCTAAATATCTGGGAGAAAAAATTATTATTAAATAATATATGCATCTATTTTTTCATCTATGGTTTAATGAGGGAGTGGTTTACATAAAATAATACTCCTAAAAACTTTTTAATCAATAATTTGTTATTCTTTTATAGGAAAAAGAGAAGGACTTTGGTAGCCTACTATATTGAAACAGATTAGATTGATACAAAACCAGAGATAAAAAAGATGGATAATATAATTTTTACAGGAGCACATGAGCATACTATAGAAACTGTGCCAGATATGATATTTGTATATAATGAACAAGCTACACTTTTGAATATTATTAATCCCAGTCGTAACTTACCATTTAATCCGGAGGGAATGATTGGCAAAAAAATAGAAACCTTTCTGGATTGGGAAACGGGACGAATTTGTATGAAACATTTCCGGAAAGCTATTGCTACCGGAAAGTCTGAGTTTTTTGAACTTGATCTGGAAGAAAACGGAAATAAACATTGTTATGAAATCCAGATTTCTCCGATTGACAGAAATAGAGTAATAATGACCGCGCACGATATTCCTCAAGCGTATGCCTCGCAATTGGAATTAGAACGTACACAACTTTCTCTTAGCCGGGCTAAAGAAGAACTTGAGACCAGTAATTCAATACTTTCATCTGCTTTGAGCATTGCCGAAGTATTGCCATGGAGTGCCGATCTGGTGACGCATACCTTCTCTACCGATTACAATCTCTATCACCATGAGAGTACTTCGGGACCTGATAATAATGGGAAATACAACATTTCTATTGATGAATATCTGGAAAAAGTTCATCCTGACTTTCGTGAACACATTTCAACTGTATTCAAAGAGTTACGTGAAGGAAAGCGAACCGAATTTCATGAAGTGTATCAAATACATTGGTATAATGACCGTGAATATGAATGGGTAAATAAGCAAGGAACAGTTTTCAGGTATGATGTAAAAGGACGTCCTATTAGTGTAATCGGTTCCGGTATGGTCATTACGAAACAGAAAAACATGGAAGAGTCTCTAAGACTTGCCAAAGAACAAGCAGAACAAAGCAATACACTGAAATCTGCTTTTCTGGCAAATATGAGCCATGAAATAAGAACACCGCTTAATGCTATTGTCGGATTCTCAGAGTTATTGACGGAAACAGATAATCCGGAAGAAAAAAAAGAGTATGCAGGAATTATTTTGAATAATAATGCTCTTCTTCTGCAGCTGATCAGTGATATTCTGGATTTGTCTAAGATCGAAGCAGGTACTTTGGAGTTTGTTTATTCTGATATTGATTTAAATAATCTACTGGCCGAGGTAGCACAGACCGCCCAAATGAAAGCAAACAATCCGGAGCTGAAGATTGCCTTTACTGACCATCTGCCGGAATGCATAGTGAATAGTGATCGCAATCGTTTGCTACAAGTGATACACAATTTTGTAAATAATGCTATTAAATTTACTCCTCAGGGACATATTCACATAGGTTATAAGTTGAGTCCGTCAGGTGAACTCTATTTTTATGTAGAAGATACAGGATATGGCATACAAGCTGATAAGGTGAATGAGGTATTTGAACGTTTCGTTAAATTAAACAGTTTTATACAAGGAACAGGTTTGGGACTTTCTATTAGTAAAACCATTGTTTCTCATTTGGGTGGTAATATAGGAGTTTTCTCACAGGAAGGTAAAGGTTCTACTTTCTGGTTTACTTTACCACCCAAAAGTATCGTTTCTATGAGTGAAAAGTAAATATCTGATATTCTAAGAAAAGATAACTCTTTTATAATCATAGAAAAAGAGTGGGCAACAAATCATTTGTTTACCCACTCTTTTTTGTAACCCCAGAATTACTAATTTTCAGGAATTATCTCATTGATACCTGATAGTGCATTCAATGTACGGGGAAAGCCAATGTATGGCAAGTATTGGTAATAACAGAGATTAATATTTCTTTATTAATAGTTTTTTTCAATACTGCAGGCTATCTACGATACAAAATTATTCCGATTTTATTAATAGATTACTATACCGATTACTGATATATGTACCTTTATTACTGATTTGTGAAGTTCTATAGGGCAAGCAAAGAAAAAACTCTTATTTTTGCATCAGTATTAAAGATTACTGAGCTATGGGTATCAGCACAATAACATGATTTTTCCAATGAATAATCAAAAAATACGCAAGAATGGAAACATTGGCACTGAGAGATGAAAACATACTTCCAACACAAAAGGTCTTAGAAGCTGTTTTGTGTGGTAGTTACCCGACATTTGAAGAATTGAATGCTTTATTGATTACTATGGAGATAAGGCCGGAATGGAATTATTACAAAGATGGTAAGGCCTGGTTGTGTAAAATGATGTTCAAGAAGAAGAATATGGGTTGGTTACATATTTACGGTGGATTCTTCAGAGTATCATTTTTTTTTATGGAAAGACATTTAACCGCTATTGCGGATCTGAATATATCGGATTATATAAAAGAAGATTTTTATAAAATGAAATCCATTGGCAAATTATTGCCGATGTCAATAGCAGTTAGTGATAAAGAAAAGCTGGAAGATGTTTTAACCGTTTTACGCTTTAAAAAGAGTTTGAAATAAAAAGAGAGAGGCTCTTTATTAATATTCTCTCAATCTTTATAGAAAATGTATCAATAGCTATTCGATCTATTTTCTATAGAAGAATAAATAAAGGATAAATGATATATTTGCAATATGCTATTCAAATATCTTTTTAATTAACCTTTGATAGTATATACGCTACAAGAATAAAATTATGAACACTTCAAAAGTTTATTTTACAAATCTGCGGACTACCCCTACCTCCAATCTACTTGACAAAATGGAGCGGCTGGTAAAGCAAGCTGGTGTTGGAACCATACCTCTTAAAGATAACTTTGTGGCTATTAAAATTCACTTCGGGGAACCGGGAAACCTGGCATATATACGTCCGAATTATGCAGCACGAATGGCCAACCTACTACGTAGCTTTGGCGCAAAACCTTTTTTGACAGATTGTAATACACTGTATTCCGGGCGGCGTGCCAATGCCGTTGACCATTTACAGAGTGCAATGGAAAACGGTTTTAACCCCATTTCGGCACAATGTCAGGTTATTATAGCCGATGGGCTGAAAGGCACTGACTGCAAGGAAATCTCACTAAACGGAGAGTATTGCAAAGCTCCCAAAATAGGAACGGCTATTGCCGATGCTGATGTTATTATTAGCATGAATCACTTCAAAGGACATGAACAAACTGGATTTGGTGGTGCTTTGAAGAATCTCGGAATGGGATGTGCCAGTGTAGGTGGAAAGTTGGAGTTGCATAGCGCTTCTCAACCCCGAATTGATATCAATAATTGTAAAAGCTGTAATATCTGTGTAAAACATTGCGCACATGATGCCGTACATTTGAATGTAAATCGTAAAGCAGAAATCGATTACAAAAAATGCATCGGATGCGGGCAGTGTGTTGCCCTGTGTCAGTATGATGCAGCTGTAATGGGTGACGAAGATACCTCTGAACGCTTGAATTACAAAATAGCCGAATACTCACTTGCTGTAGTTAAAGGTAAACCGCACTTTCATGTGAGTTTTATTATGAATGTATCTCCGGAATGCGATTGCTGGAATCATAATGATGCTGCTATTGTACCCGATTTAGGGATTCTGGCATCTTTCGATCCGGTAGCTCTGGATAAAGCTTGTGCCGACTTAGTGATACAAGCACCTATTCTGCATAGTGGAAACCGCTTATCTGACAAACATGAACAGGATGATTTATGCGGTTGTGATAAATTCCATCTGATGCATCCTGATACGGATTGGTTGGCTGGATTAAAACATGCAGAGAAGATAGGATTAGGAACAATGGATTATGAATTAATTCGTGTGTGAAATTAAACCATTCTTTGAATATACAATCTAATTTTAAATACAATGTTATCAATCAAAAACAGAATAGAAATGGAAACAACAGTTAAACTTTATTCTTTGAATTACAGTAATGTGAAAACGTATTTGTTCGCTTTGCTATTTGTAGCAGGCAATATTGCATTACCTCAATTGTGTCATTTGGTACCTGCCGGCGGTCCTACCCTATTGCCTATTTACTTTTTTACACTAATCGCATCGTATAAATATGGCTTTCGTGTAGGCTTGCTGACTGCTATTTTATCACCAGTTATCAATCATTTACTATTTGCAATGCCTTTGGCAGCTGTACTACCTGTTATTCTTACTAAATCTGCTTTACTTGCGGGAGCTTCTGCATTGGCTGCCCGTTATGCAAAAAAAGTTTCGTTATTAGCTATCTTGCTTGCAGTACTGTCTTATCAGGTTGTAGGTACAGCCCTTGAATGGGCTTATTTAGGAAATTTCTTTGCTGCTGTACAAGATTTCCGTATAGGTGTTCCGGGAATGCTTATTCAATGGTTTGGTGGCTATGCACTGCTCAAAGCTATTGCAAGAATCTGACAATATGGCAAAAACATTTGATGAGGTGATGGAACGTTTTCGTTCCATCACATTCGAGGATGAATTTGATATGATTGTAGCCATTGCCAATGGTGGAATTGTTCCGGCGGGTATCATCAATCAGCGTTTACAAAAAGAGATTCATTTGTTGAAAATCAATTTGAGAGATGAATATCAACATCCAAAGTATGATCTGCCCAAACTTTTGGCACCAATTAACTTCGATTTCAGAGATAAGTGTATTCTCTTGGTAGATGACCGTATAAAAACCGGTTCTACTATAAAATTGGCCAAAGAACTGATGCAAGAAGCCAGAATGATAAAAACTTTCGCCATTAACGGAAATGCAGACTATGCTCTTTTTGATGAAGCTTGTTTTAAATTTCCGTGGATTATCTGAATAGTAGATTGTAAATAGATAACGTACCTATGTGATACAGATCGGATAATGGTCATGACTGTAGGGAATAAATAGAAAATAAAAGATGGACAGAAGAGATTTTCTGAAAACAGTAGCAATTGCGGGTGCGGCAATGACTATACAGCGCTCAGAAGCAATGGAAGTACTGACACAAGCCGTAAATAATACTGGTAAACCTGATCTCGTAGCTGTAATGGGTGGAGAGCCGGAAGTGATGTTTCAGCGTGCAATTGCTGAACTGGGAGGTATGAAACAGTTTGTGAAACCGGGGCAGAAAGTTGTGGTAAAGCCCAATATAGGATGGGATAAAGTTCCGGAACTGGCTGGTAATACCAATCCTAAGTTAGTTGCTGAAATTGTAAAACAGTGCTTTGCCGCCGGAGCCAAAGAAGTTACTGTATTTGACCATACTTGTGACGATTGGCAAAAATGCTATAAGAATAGTGGAATTGAAGCTGCAGCAAAAGCTTCCGGAGCCAAGGTAATGCCTGCCCATCTGGAATCATATTATCGTTCTGTGGATTTGCCAAAAGGAAAAAATCTGAAGAAAGCCAAAATACACGAAGCTATATTAAATAGTGACGTATGGATTAATGTGCCTGTTTTAAAAAATCATGGCGGTGCAAATCTTACTATTTCAATGAAAAATCATATGGGGATAGTATGGGATAGAGGCTATTTTCATAAGAATGATTTGCAACAATGTATAGCTGATATCTGCACTATGCAAAAAAAGGCAGTATTGAATGTGGTAGATGCTTACCGTATAATGAAAACCAATGGTCCGCGTGGACGTTCAGCATCAGATGTTGTACTGGCTAAAGGTCTTTTTATATCACCTGATATCGTAGCCGTAGATACAGCTGCTGCTAAATTTTTCAACCAAGTACGCGAAATGCCTTTGGATACCGTAGGGCACCTGGCCAAGGGAGAAGCATTGAAAATAGGAACAATGAATCTGGACAAATTGAACGTGAAGCGAATTAAGTTATAAACACATGTTGAGGAAAATACGTATAGGTATATCAGTGGTTCTGTTTACGCTGATTACATTTTATTTTTTGGATTTTGCGGGTATATTACCCAATAGTTTTCATAGACTGGCACACATACAGTTCATTCCGGCACTTTTGTCCTTTAGTATTGGCATACTGATTATTTTAATTGTATTGACATTACTGTTCGGGCGGATTTACTGTTCTACTATTTGTCCAATGGGTATTTTGCAGGATGTAGTAGCACGGGTTTCAAAATTTGTTGGAAAGAAAAAGAAAAGATATAGTTATAGCCCGGCAAAGAATATTCTACGTTGGATTGTTGTAGGGATCACAGTTATTTCCTTCTTCTGTGGTTTTACTGTGATACTTGGACTACTTGATCCTTATAGTGTATACGGCCGGATAACAGTCAACGTGTTTAAGCCCGTTTATATGTTGGGCAACAATTTATTGGAGTCTGTATTTTCTCAATTTAAAAATTATACCTTCTATCAGGTAGATGCTTCTGTCTTGAGTGTGGCTTCACTTGTGATAGCACTACTCACTTTTATCATTATCCTATTTCTTGCCTGGAAACATGGGCGTACATGGTGTAATACAATCTGTCCGGTAGGAACTGTTTTAGGATTACTAAGCCGTTTTTCCCTATTTAAAATTCGGATTGATCAAAATAAGTGTAATGGTTGTGGTTTGTGTGCAACTAAGTGTAAAGCTGCTTGCATAGACAGTAAAAACCATGTTGTTGATTATAGCCGTTGTGTAGATTGCTTTGACTGTCTGGAAGTATGTAATAAGCATGCGTTGGTTTATGCTCCGATTTCAGTATCTACCCCCAAAGAGGCCGCAGATAATTCTAAACGTCGTTTTTTAATGACAGGGCTAATAACAGCAGCTACTGCACCCAAAGTGTTGGCACAAGTTAAAGAGACAGCAGCAACTCTGTTGGGAGGCAAAAAGGCATATCAAAAGAAGAATCCAATAACGCCTCCGGGATCTGTTAGTCGTGAGTACTTTCAGAACCACTGTACATCTTGCCATCTTTGTGTTAGTAAATGTCCCTCGCATGTGTTGAAACCTGCATTCACAGAATATGGATTAGGAGGAATCATGCAACCTACGGTGAATTTTGAAAAGGGATTTTGTAACTTTGACTGTACTGTTTGTGGAGATGTATGTCCTAATGGAGCCATAAAACCATTGACTGTGGAAGAGAAACATCTGACTCAAATGGGATATGTAGTCTTTATTGAAGAAAACTGTATTGTGTATACAGATGGTACCAGTTGTGGTGCCTGCTCAGAACATTGCCCGACACAAGCTATAGCGATGGTGCCGTACAAAGGTGGACTGACGATTCCTCATGTGAATACAGATATCTGTGTAGGATGTGGCGGTTGTGAATATGTATGCCCCTCTCGTCCGTTCCGTGCAGTTTATATAGAAGGTAATCCGATACAGAAAGCAGCTAAACCGTTTAAAGAAACAGAAAATGAAGAGGTCGAGATAGACGGATTCGGATTCTGATTATATTCACCACTGACGATACAGATTAATACTGATTTTTTCTTTCCGGAGAGACAATCAGTACTAATCTGTGTTATCAGTGGTGAACTTTTTTCTCTATATCAAGTTCTTCTTTGCAGAATTTTACTAATTTCGTGGCGAACAATATAAAATGAAGCAAATGGAGGATGTAGTAACTACCGATTGGGAACACAGAAAATTCCAGATAGGATATGCACTTAGTGGTGGGTTTATTAAAGGCTTTGCCCACTTAGGAGTGATGCAGGCCCTTTTGGAGCATGATATCAGGCCGGATATAATTTCGGGTGTGAGTGCAGGTGCGTTGGCCGGTGTATTTTATGCTGATGGTAACGAACCCCACAAAGTTCTGGACTACTTTTCCGGACATAAATTTCAGGATCTTACAAAGATGGTGATTCCCAAAGTAGGACTCTTCGAACTGGGAGAATTTATAGATTTTCTCAAAAGTAATCTGAAAGCTCAGAAGCTGGAAGAGTTACAAATCCCCCTTATTATAACGGCTACAGACCTGGATCACGGACGAAGTATGCATTTCCGGAAAGGCAGCATTGCCGAGCGGGTTGCTGCTTCATGTTGTATGCCGGTAATGTTTACGCCAGTCAGAATAAACGGTACACATTACGTGGATGGTGGGTTGTTGATGAATCTACCGGTATCTACCCTTCGTAAAGAATGTGAAAAAGTAGTTGCCATCAATGTCAGCCCTCTGGAAGCAGAGAAATATAAAATGAATATTGTTAGTATTGCGATGCGATCCTATCATTTCATGTTTCGTGCCAATACATTTCCGGAACGCGAACTTTGCGATCTGTTAATAGAACCGTACAACTTGAACGGATATAGCAACCGGGAGTTGGAGAAGGCAGAGGAGATATTTGATCAAGGATATAAAACGGCCAATGAAATACTGGAAAATCTGTTTCAGGAGAAAGGAAGAATATGGAGATAATAAAAGTAGGTCTGGCTGCTTACGGAATGTCAGGACAAGTTTTCCATGCTCCGTTTATCAGTGCCAATCCTCATTTTGAACTTTGTAAAATAGTAGAGCGTAATAAGGAGCTTTCAAAGGAACGCTATCCTGGTGCTACAATTGTACGCAGTTTCGAAGAGTTGATAAAAGACCCTGCAATAGAGTTGATTGTAGTCAATACTCCGGATAGTACGCATTATGAATATGCCCGTTTGGCTCTTGAAGCGGGAAAGCATGTCATCGTTGAGAAACCTTTTACCTCAACTACGGAAGAGGGAGAAGAGTTGATAACATTGGCTACCGAAAAAGGACTCATGCTTAGTGTATATCAAAACCGGAGATGGGATGCAGACTTCCGGACTGTACAGGAAATCATTTCCAAAGGGCTGCTGGGACGACTGGTAGAATATGAATCTACTTTTGCACGCTATCGTAACTTTATCAAACCTAACACCTGGAAAGAGACAGGAGAATCAGGTGGCGGATTAACTTATAATCTTGGCTCCCATCTCATCGATCAAGCCATCCGATTGTTTGGTATGCCGGAGGCTGTTTTTGCCGATATAGCTACAATGCGCGCCAATGGAAAGGTTGATGATTATTTTATGATTCGTTTTCTTCGTCCTTCATTGGCTCCGGATGTAAAAGTTACGTTAAAAGCCAGTTATTTAATGCGGGAAGCTGAGCCCCGGTTTGTTCTTCACGGAACTTTAGGCTCATTTGTAAAACATGGAGTCGACAAACAAGAAGCTGCTTTACTGCGTGGTGAAATGCCCGATCAACCTCAATGGGGAGAAGAAACAGAAGAAGAATGGGGATTAATACATACAGAGATTGATGGAAAAGAGATCTGCCGGAAATATCCGGGTATTTCCGGAAATTACGGTGGGTTTTATCAGAACATATATGAACACCTTCGCCTTGGAGAATCATTACAGACAGGAGCGCGTGATATTCTGAATGTAATTCGTGTTATTGAGGCAGCTTATCAAAGCCAACAGGAAGGTAAAGTTATCAGCTTAAAATAAATCTTATATAACATGAGTGACGAAAAGAAAATAATTATCTATCAGGTGCTTACCCGCTTGTTTGGAAATAACAATAATCATTGCATCAATAACGGTGATATTACCCAAAATGGCTGTGGAAAGATGGCAGACTTTACAGTAAAAGCATTGGGTGAGATACAAAAGTTAGGTGTAACACATATCTGGTATACGGGTATTATTGAACATGCTACACAAACTGATTACCGTCGGTATAATATCCGTCCGGATCATCCCGCTATTGTGAAAGGTAAAGCAGGTTCTCCCTACGCTATCAAGGATTATTATGATGTAGACCCGGATATTGCAACAGACGTTCCCGGTAGGATGAAAGAGTTTGAGAACCTTGTGAACCGTACACACCGTGCCGGACTAAAAGTTATCATTGATTTTGTACCTAATCATGTGGCCCGTCAGTATCATTCTGATGCACAGCCCGATGGGACAGTAGAACTGGGAGCAAACGATGACCCGACGTATGCTTTCAGTCCGTACAACAATTTTTATTATATTCCACAATCAGAACTTCACGGACAGTTCGATATGAAGGGAAGCGCTGCGGAACCTTATCGGGAATATCCCGCCAAAGCAACCGGCAACAACCGTTTTGATGCATATCCCAATATCAACGACTGGTATGAGACGGTGAAGTTGAATTATGGCGTAGATTATCCTAACGGAGGCACCTGTAACTTCTCCCCTATTCCGGATACATGGATAAAGATGCTTGATATCCTTCTTTTTTGGGCTTCAAAGAACATAGATGGATTCCGCTGTGATATGGCAGAAATGGTACCGGTAGAGTTTTGGGAATGGGCAATCCCTCAAGTAAAAGAGAAACATCCCAAACTGTTATTCATTGCAGAAGTTTACAATCCGGCAGAATACCAGAATTATCTGTTCCGTGGTAAATTTGATTATTTGTATGATAAAGTGGGATTGTATGATACACTACGTAATGTAGCATGCGGCTATGATTCTGCTACAGCTATAACCCGCAGTTGGCAAAGCCTGGGAGGAATTGAGAAGCGTATGCTCAACTTCCTTGAAAATCATGATGAACAGCGTATTGCTTCGGATTTTTTTGCAAGTGATCCTCGTAAAGGTATTCCGGCTCTGATTGTGTCAGCCTGTATGAATACAAACCCGATGATGATTTATTTCGGACAGGAGTTTGGCGAACTGGGTATGGATAGTGAAGGTTTTAGCGGCCGCGACGGGCGTACTACTATTTTTGATTATTGGAGTGTAGATACCATACGCCGTTGGCGGAATGAAGGTAAGTTTGATGGCAAGATGCTAACGGAGGAGCAAAAATCCCTGTACGCTGTCTACCAGAAGATTCTGACTCTTTGCAACGAAGAACAGGCTATTGTACAAGGAGCTTTCTTCGACTTGATGTACGCCAACCAAAACGGATGGAGATTCAATGAGCACAAGCAATATACATTTTTGCGTAAGTCTAAAAATGAATTACTTTTCATTATTGTCAATTTTGATGGTCAGCCGGTAGACATTGCCATAAATGTACCGTCTCATGCTTTTGACTTCTTGCAAATTCCTCAGATGGATTCTTACGAGGCTACGGATTTACTGACCGGAAAGAAAGAAAATATTTGTCTGCTTCCTTATAAAGCAACAGAGGTTTCACTGAGCAGACATAGCGGAAAGATATTGAAAATAATCATCTAATCAAGCTTTAAAAAATACGTACTTTTATACATATAAAGTACGTATTTAATAGTGACTTAAATACGTATTTAACACCCTGTTAAATACGTACTTTTGTGTTATAGATTATAGTATATTGTTTTTCCATATCTTATCAATGCTCTAATACGGAAATTATATGTTACAATCATACAATAAAGAACAAGCCATTCGGAGGATTAACTATCTGTCCAAACAAGGCAAACCTTTTATTTTTATCATTAATTATCTGCAAAGTTGTTCGTATATAGAAGAAGCAGACAGGCTTGACTCTTCACTCGTATTGTATAATTTTAACGGTTTTACTAACCAACCACCGACTCAGCTTTGTAATAAAGTAATACAGTGGCAAATTGCTCCCCAGCCACTAAGCCAATACAAGGAATCTTTTGACTACGTTATGCAGAATATCCATAATGGTAATAGTTTTCTAACGAATCTGACTTGTAATACTCCAATTACGACCAACTTTGGGTTAAAAGATATTTTCCTTCATTCCAAAGCAATGTATAAGCTATGGGTAAAAGATGCCTTTGTAGTATTCTCTCCTGAAATATTTATTCGGATCAATGGAAAGAAGATTAGTTCATACCCCATGAAAGGAACGATAGATGCTACTCTCCCATCTGCATGTCAACAACTAATGAATGACCCGAAGGAAGCGGCAGAACACGCTACAATTGTAGATCTGATACGTAATGATCTGAGTCTGGTTGCAGAAAAAGTGTTTGTGAACCGTTATCGTTATGTCGATACACTGCAGACAAATTCCGGTCCTATTTTACAGACAAGTTCGGAAATTAGTGGTATTTTGCCTGATAATTATCGCTCACAGTTGGGAGACATTCTTTTTAAACTATTACCTGCAGGCTCTATTACAGGTGCTCCCAAACAAAAGACAATGGATATTATAGCCCGTGCGGAAACATATGAAAGAGGTTTCTATACTGGTATTACCGGGTATTTCGATGGTGAGAACCTCGACAGTGCTGTAATGATACGCTTTATTGAGCAACAGAGAGATAAACTTTATTTCAAAAGCGGGGGAGGAATCACCTGTAAAAGCGATCTGGAAAGTGAATACAATGAAATGAAACAAAAAGTCTATGTGCCTATTTATTGAAACCATACGAATAGAGAATGGGGTAATACACAATTTAGCCTATCACAATGAGAGGTTAAATCGGACCAGGAATTGGTTCTGGAAAAACTGTGCCTCTTTGGAACTCGCTGATTACATCCAGCCTATACAAGGTGAAGGGGTAATAAAGTGCAGAGTGGTATACGATAAAGAAATCAGAGAAATCACGTATGCCCCCTATTCTATTCGTAGCATTAATACACTCCGTGTGGTCCGTTCCGACGAAATAGATTATACTTATAAAAGTATTGACCGTGGATATCTGAAGCAACTTTATGCTTTACGGGAAACAGCCGATGACATACTCATTGTTAAAAACAAACTGATTACCGACACTTCCATTGCTAACATAGCCCTTTATAATGGTACAGAGTGGCATACTCCTAAAGCTCCTTTACTGAAAGGTACACAAAGAGCATTTCTGTTGGATCAACAAATTATAAAAGAAGAAGAAATAACTTTGAAACAACTTTTTACCTACTCCCGCATCACTTTATTTAATGCAATGATTACTTTCAGAAAGATAGAGTTCCCGGTTGGTGATCATATTATTGTATAACTATTATTAACAGCAAAAAAGATTATACCTACGAACAAAACCCTTTTGGGGTGTGTTATATAGATGTGTTTTTCATAGTATTAGATATAAGATTAATTAAAAGAGATTGTACCAGCTTGTGATAAGTAAGTACGTCAGAAACAGAAGCGTCTGTTTTTTTGATAAATGTGTTAAAGCATCGGCTTTCTTTAAGTCGATGCTTTTTTATTGCATTTTTTAGTTTGTTACAAATAAAATTCGTACGTTTGTAGAATAAAGATATAGAAAAGAATGACAATGAACATGCCTGTTATCTTTCAATTTTTAAAAAATCTCGCTGCAAATAATAACCGTGAGTGGTTTAACGAGCACCGTGATGAGTATGAAACCGCCCGTACAGAGTTCGAAAATCTTTTGGCAGCTGTAATTTCCCGTATCGGCCTCTTTGATGAGAGTATCAGAGGTGTACAAGTCAAAGATTGTACCTATCGTATCTATCGGGATACCCGTTTTTCATCAGATAAAACGCCATACAAAATTCATTTTGGCGGATATATCAATGCCAAAGGAAAAAAATCCGATCATTGTGGCTATTATGTGCATATCCAGAATGGGTCCTGTATGTTGGCAGGAGGAAGTCTTTGTTTACCTCCTAATATTTTGAAAGCAGTCCGTCAGTCTATTTACGACAATATAGATGAATATATTGCCATAGTAGAAGATCCTGAGTTTAAAAAATACTTTCCGGTGATAGGAGAAGACTTCCTGAAAACTGCCCCCAAAGGTTTTCCGAAAGATTTTAAATACATTGATTATCTGAAATGTAAGGAGTATACCTGTGCTTACAATGTACCTGACGAGTTCTTTCTTGCTCCCGACTTTTTGGATAAAACAGAAGACGCTTTTCGACAGTTTAAACGCTTTGCTGATTTTATTAACTACACAATTGATGATTTCGAATAATAATACCTAATAATAACTTAAAAACTTTTATAACTATGGTAGTAGATACATTAGAAAACCTGGAAAAATACGCGTCACTGAATCCTTTGTTCGCACAAGCTATTGAGTTCTTGAAGTCTCATGACCTCTATGCTATGGAAGTAGGCAAGACCGAATTGAAAGGTGCGGATCTGGTAGTAAACATCGCTCAGACTACTCCAAAGGCTAGAGAGCAAGCCAAACTTGAAACTCATAACAAATTCATCGATATTCAAATTCCTCTTTCTGGAACAGAAATAATGGGATACACTCCCGGTAAAGACTGTGTACCTGCCGATGCTCCTTATAATGCCGAAAAAGACATTACTTTCTTTGAAGGTTTAGCAGAGACATATGTGGCTGTTAAGCCAGGTATGTTTGCTATTTTCTTTCCGCAGGACGGACATGCTCCAGGCATTACTCCGGATGGTGTAAAGAAAGTTATTGTAAAAGTGAAAGCATAATCAAACTCATCCTGATATGGAGAAAACATTGAATCTTATTAAAAGTGACCCTTGGCTGGAACCGTATGCTGCAGCTATTACCGGACGGCATCAATATGCTATGGATAAGGAAGCCGAACTGACAAACGGAGGAAAACAAACCCTGTCGGACTTTGCTTCGGGATACTTATACTTCGGTTTGCATCGTACAGACAAAGGATGGACTTTCCGTGAATGGGCGCCCAATGCAACCCATATTTACATGGTAGGTACATTCAACAATTGGGAAGAGAAAGAAGAATATAGCCTGAAGCGTTTGCAGAATGGTAATTGGGAAATCAATCTGCCCGCGAATGCAATGCAACATGGCGATCTTTACAAACTGATCGTTTATTGGGACGGAGGACAAGGAGAACGTATTCCGGCCTGGGCTACGCGAGTGGTACAGGATGAGAATACAAAAATCTTCAGTGCACAGGTTTGGAATCCCGAGAAACCCTTCAAATTTCGCAAAAAAACATTTAAACCTTCTACTGATCCATTACTTATTTATGAATGCCATATCGGTATGGCTCAGCAAGAGGAGAAGGTAGGGACTTACAGTGAGTTCCGTGAAAAGATTCTTCCCCGTATAGCAAAAGCTGGTTACAACTGTATTCAGATTATGGCCATTCAGGAACATCCATATTATGGTAGCTTTGGCTATCATGTATCGAGTTTCTTTGCGGCTTCTTCGCGTTTCGGTACTCCTGAAGAGCTCAAAGAACTGATTGATACTGCTCACGGATTGGGTATTGCTGTAATAATGGATATTGTTCACTCTCATGCTGTGAAGAACGAGGTAGAAGGTCTGGGCAATTTTGCCGGTGATCCTAATCAATATTTCTATCCGGGAGCACGTCGTGAACATCCGGCATGGGATTCTCTCTGTTTTGATTATGGCAAAAACGAAGTAATACATTTTTTACTGTCCAATTGCAAATATTGGTTGGAAGAGTATCAGTTTGACGGTTTCCGTTTTGACGGTGTAACCTCAATGTTGTATTATAGCCACGGATTGGGAGAAAGTTTCTCTAATTATGGTGATTATTTCAATGGACACGAAGATGACAATGCAATGTGTTATCTGACGCTTGCCAACGAGTTAATTCATATGGTGAACCCCAAAGCAATTACTATTGCAGAAGAAGTTTCGGGTATGCCGGGATTAGCAGCCAAAGTAGAAGATGGTGGCTATGGCTTTAACTATCGTATGGCTATGAATATTCCGGACTATTGGATAAAAACAATCAAAGAGAAAATTGATGAAGACTGGAAACCTTCCAGTATGTTTTGGGAAGTTACCAATCGCCGTCAGGATGAAAAGACAATATCCTATGCTGAGAGTCATGACCAGGCATTAGTAGGTGACAAGACTATTATTTTCCGTCTGATTGATGCCGATATGTACTGGCATATGCAAAAGGGAGATGAAAATTACACAGTAAATCGTGGTATTGCTCTTCACAAAATGATTCGTCTGCTTACTGCTACTACAATTAATGGCGGTTATCTGAATTTCATGGGAAATGAATTCGGACATCCCGAATGGATTGATTTCCCACGCGAGGGAAATGGCTGGTCGTGCAAGTACGCCCGTCGTCAATGGGATCTGGTAGATAATAAGAATCTGACCTATCATTATATGGCAGATTTTGACGAAGATATGCTGAAGGTAATTAAAAGCATAAAAGATTTTCAGGCTACGCCAATACAAGAAATCTGGCATAATGACGGCGATCAGGTACTCGTATATCAACGTAGAGATCTCATATTTGTATTCAACTTCAATCCTAAACAGTCGTTTACAGATTATGGTTTCCTGGTTGCTCCGGGTGCATATGAAGTAATTTTGAACACAGATAGTGTACAGTTTGGAGGTAATGGACTCTCTGACGATACCATTACACATTTCACTATATCCGATCCTTTATACAAAAAGGAAAAGAAAGAATGGTTGAAACTTTATATTCCGGCTCGTACAGCGATGGTATTGCGTAAAAAGTAAAATACTACTCTAATAATAAAGAAGAGAGCCACTTTCATATAAAAAGTGGCTCTCTTCTTTATTATGATAAGCTTTTATTATTTTAGGCTCTCTTCTACCTGCCCCAACATTTTCTTAATTTCAGCTCTATCCGGAGACAAAGCTACAGCTTCTTTTAAATAATCTGAAGCTTTCTTGAAATCGGCATCGGCAGCAGCTTTTTCCGTTGCATATTTGTCTGCATCAGAAGTAGCCAGTGGAGCGGCTTTTTTCAAGACATTAGCTCCATTATTGTAGAACAACACTCCCAGACTGTAAAGAGCATCTGTTTTCCATTTTTTATTGCTCAACGTAGTTACTTGTTTGTAACTATCTTCTGCCTTATTAATATCATTGGCTTTCTGGAATTTTTGTCCTTCCTTCAAATAATAGATAGCATATAGTTTCTCCATTGTTTTATTGCCCGGGGCAACTTTAAGGCCGGCTTCCAATGTTTCCACCATTTCCGCATCCTTTTTCAAATCTTTTAATGCACCAGCTTTACGGGCATATGCATTGGCTACATTATAATTCTTTTGAATGGCCACATCGAAGTACTTCACCGCATCAGCATATTTTTTTATCTGATCAGCACATACACCACAATTATAAGCCATTACGGAGTCTGAATTATTCGTTTGCTTCAAATACGCATCGTATTTAGTAAAAGCAACCTGGTAATTCTTAGCATTTAAAGCGTCATTTCCTTCTTTTTTTAACTGATTAGGGTCTGTTTGACCAAAGATACTGCCTGTGGCACAGCACAAAGCAGCAAGCAAAATAAATTTTCTCATGGTTCTTAAAATGTGTCTTTTTAATTGTTTATCGTTCAAATGTAACAAGAAATGAATAAAGCAACAAAGCTATTTTATTTTTTATAGGCTCTTTCACACTACGAAACATACCACTCAAGTATATTCTTCCGAATATAGTATCGTATATTTTATTTCTTAAGCTTGGTTATGAGACAATAGTAAACAACACTGCAGATACGTCATCCGACCTTTTTACGCATGGGAAGTCAGGCGCTTCATGGTTTTCTTCTTCATATTTACGTATTGCGTCCAGTGCTTGCTTGAAATTTATTTTATGTGTAAAAAAATCCATAGGTGTGTATAAGGCAAACTCCTTGAATGCTCTATTAAATCCATCGCTACAGATTAAAAAAGAATTTGCATGCCGTATATCAAATTCTTTTTCAATAAATTCATCTTCAAAATTTTCATCATAGCCTACTACCCAAAAGCCATTGGTTTTATTCCGATAGTTCAAATTAGTTATTCGGGTTTCCCGTATATGAGATTCTACATCCAGATTATTTCTTTTGGCATATTGCTGTTGTAAGAGGGTTCTATGAGAAAATTTATCAACTCGCTTATCGTATACAGTAACTATTTTATTATTATTCTTCTTTATGTAAATACTGCAATCACCTATTGTAAAGCACTTCAATGAACTTCCGACAATTTGTATTGCACTAAAAGTAAATGTCGGTTTCTGGTAAAACGAGATATCGGGTAATGGATATTTGTGGATAATGGTATCAATACATTGTTTGACATAGGATGGGATATGGCATTCGGATTTATATTCTGCCAGAAAGTTTTTTTTAAATTCCTGAACAAGCCATTTTGCATAAGTCTCATGTCCTTCGAATCCTATTTTTTTTATAGAAGTTGCACCATCGATTACGGCTATACAATCGGGTGTGATGATGATGTCGTCTTCGTTCCACTCACCGTTTCCGGCATCTTTTATTGTATCTGTTATTTTAAATATCATAGAATTTGTTTAGTAAAAACATTGAAAGAATCATTGCAATCGATATGAACAAGACGATACCGGTAGTTATATATGCTTTTCTATTGTTGTTATGCCCCATAAGAAGTCTGAATAGAGAAAAAGCAATATTCAGTCCTCCGACTAAAACCATAATTAAAGCAGCAGCTTCTTTGAAATCAACTGCTTTTTGCGCCACTTGAATAGAAGAAATAATAAAAGCCAAGATGGCAGCAAAGAAAGCCAGAAACTCTAAATACTTTGACTTTATGTTTTCGATATTATTTTTATAGCCATCCAGTGTTATTTCCATATTTTTTTGGTGAGATTCTAATGTCTGATTTATTTTATAGGTGTTTTTTTCTGCTTTTAAATCAATTAATTTTGCTTTCAGATCCAATAAATAGTAATAATATTGGGATACTCTAAAAATTGAATCAGACTTTGTTTTGTCTTCTAATTCGATGGCTTTTTCTATATATTGAAAACTTTCTTCATAGGATCCCAGATAGAACTTTATTCGGCCTTTTGTACTATAATATTTTGCATATTCCGGTTTAAGTAGAATAGCCTTATCAATAAGATCTAATGCAAATTGATTTTCATCTTCTGTAAATTTACGCCCGTATTCTAAGGCAATTGCAAAAATATCTGCGTAAGTTTGATATACTCCGCTGTTATTTTTTAAATGTTCGAGCGCTCTTTTCGCTTCTCTTAACGCTGTAATTATGTGAGTATTATTTTTCTCTGATATATACAGATGATACAGTGATGAAATAATGCAGCAATAAGGGTTTATGGGAGATGATTCGTCAAATCCTTTTTCGTCGAAAAGATCCATGTATTGATTGGCAAATTGGCAGAATGCCTTTTTCTTTTCATGCCTGCGATAAAAAATCAGTACGGTATAATAGGCATTAAACCTAATATACAAAGATAGATTGACATCTTCTATTATTCTACAAAACAGATTAACAGGAAACTCTTTATTTTCTTTTTGATAGTACTTCTGTGCAAGTTTTCTTAATGCTATGGGATAATTACAATCGTTTATATTGTTGATAGCTGCAAGCTCCTTTATAATTATCATTTTTGTTTCCATTTTCATATATTTATCAATAATAGAGTATTCAATTTAAGTTTGTTCGTTTTTTCAAAGTTGAACACTATTTTTCAATTTAGACTTTAACGACATACAAACATAATATTTTTAATAGAGATTTGAAAGGAATATGTAAAAAACAATAAGGTAGTTTTACAGTGAGGTAATTTGGGATCCGTTATCAGTTGATTTATATTAATAAATAGATATAAAATAAAAAGATGGATTCTTCTCACGCTTGAGAAGAATCCATCACACACAAACAAAACAAACAATACTCTACATTTTTCTTCTCAGATATCTGTAGAACAGTGATACAAATATATATTGAAAAAATAATAGTTGTTATTATGTCTGGAAATTCAGTATCTACATTCGGAAATTTAGTACAAATATTTATCATTTTTAAAACTTGATTATTACTGATAAATGGAGAAAGTTGAGCAACCTTCCTTGAATACAAATGTTCATATACTTCGATTATAAACTTTTTATAGATGGGAAAGAAAGGAGTAAAGAATAGTTTGTGACGATAAGAAAAATGTAATTGCCCGCACAAACCCAAAAGAACTATTTCAATCACTCTTTTTGTTATTCCGGTCAAATGCAAAATCATGCAGACTAACAGTCATGTGTTTGGCGTATGTTCAATGATATACAACAAAAAAAGAGAATTCACTGTTCGCAATCATTCCTATCTGCTTACTCCTGAAGAGGTAAACAGCTTGGCCGATCTGTTTCAGTTCCTTCTGAACATCACCTTTGAACTATTCTCAAACACCTGCTTGACAATAAAAAAATGCTCATGTACTGGTTTATTCTCGGTAGCCTGTCATTCCTTGCTGAAATGTTTCCCGATGTCTTCTTTGGAGACGGAAAAGGTTCCGGCCGTATCTTCGATTCGTAACTCCGCCTGCTTGATTCCCTTACCCAATCAGATATGACGAAAAAGGACGAAGTACGGTACAGCTTGTTGATTGATGTACTCTACTCCATGGATGAATCTATTAGTCATAAAAAGGAAACAGAAGAAAGATTCAATAAATAAACCACAAAAAGAGTTTGTTACTTGCAAACTATTTTAATAAAAAGTTTGCAAGTAACAAACTCTTATATATCTTTGTATTGTCATAACAAACGCGGGTGACGTCCGCATTAGTTCTTTAACTTTATGGAACAATTGTTCAATGCTATCGTTAAGATAGCAGAAGCGAACCCAAATGGGTTCACGGTTGACCTTACAACCTTAAAAAAGGTCACAAAGGGTATTTCAGTCGCCTACCTCGAGACTCAAGACAGTTTCGGAGAAGAAGGATTGAAAAGAGTTCTTAACCATGCTTTGATGTACGAAAAGAAAGTCGGTGGATGGCTGAATGAGGAAAAACAGCAGTTTTACTTTGACAGTATCCGGATTTTTACCAATCTTGAAGAAGCCAAGCAATTCGGACGTGAGAATCAACAGATTGCAATTTTCGACATTACGCACATGAGGCTCATTAAATTGTGATCCGGAGGGGTTTCGGCCCCTCCTTTTTAAAGAAAGATATAGTGCACCGTTTGTCAAAACGTAAATTGACTGTTCAATGTATTATTAATGTATTTATTGAGATGAAAAATTTAGAATTACTCCCTCTCTCTGCCGAGAGTAAAAAGCGAATAGAAGAATTTGCAAGGCAGTATCAGCGATATGGCCACATCGCTGTAGAAATAGTGTCCTATTCAGAAGGGCGCTTGATTGTACGTACTGAACAAAAGGATCTCATTAATGGTAAATTCCTCTCAAAAAAAGAGCTTACCGAACGTGTCCGCGAAATGTTCAAAGGAGAAATCCCCGAAGAATGGAAACTTACGGTCTCTGCTGTCAATTTCGACCGCAAAGACATAGATAGCATCACAGTTGATTGGATTAAGCGTAGATTGGAAAGATTAGGGCTGAAAAACAAGCACCTAAGTAATTATACAGGCATTGATAAATGTACAGTCTCTTCCCTCCTTTCCGGAGATCGCGAATTAACCAAATGGCATAAAGTAGCCCTCTACTATTTCTTTAAATATTACGAGGTTGCTCCATTCTAAATCTAATTGTAAGTGGAGTAAAATTCCACTTACAATTACTAACCATCTCAAAAATATCATGATACTTACTCGTACATTCTATCCTGTTGGTTTTGGAGCCTTTTCACATAAAAGCATATTGATCCTGTATCAGGTCAGCAGATCAACATTGTATATGATTGTGGTACCTTAAACGAGGAACACTATATCAAAAATGCAATAAAAAGTTCTTTTATCCAAGGAGAAGATATTGATCTGCTTATTATATCACACTTTGACATAGATCACATTAAAGGTATCCCTTTTTAAGGAATTATTGTAATATAAAAAAGGTTATTATCCCATATATCCCCAAAGAAGATAGAATTTTATTTGTCTATTCTCCAAAAAAATAATCCGCTATGCGCAACTCATTATTGATACTCAAAAATATTTTGGTCCGACAACTGAAGTCATAAGCATTAAATCTATAGAAGAAGAAAATCAAAGTGATAATATAGATCACAAAACTAAGATTTCAGAAGAGAAAGGCGAACATGATAAATCCGAAAAAAGTCTAATTAGTGGGTCAAAAATAAAGCTTCCTCTTTTACTGGAAATTTCATCGGATTGGTGTTTTATTCCTTTTAATTATAATTATTCAGCTCAGGTTGCAATTCTAAAAAAAATATTGGTAACCAAGGGGTAGACTATAAACAACAACTAGAACTCTATTCATAAAGCATATAAAGGGTTAACTGATTCCAATAAGACATCATTGGTCTGTTTTTCAGATACATTTGACCAAGCCAATCCTATAAGATTGGGGGTATTAATTCCCCATTCTAATCAATATATCACATCATACATGGGGTTAAATTGGCTCAGTTGTAATTCTTGGGGGATTAAGTTTTGTCAATTCCCTTCATGCATATA